>MDTC01024856.1_pt1 | contig 17381 bp, 18 predicted proteins | sample 811181 | NCBI WGS metagenome assembly MDTC01 (sample SAMN05326644, study PRJNA326480) | marine metagenome | isolation source: seawater | place: Pacific Ocean: North | collected 2011 | reverse complement strand
CTGGATCTTTTTTATGAGTAATCCACATAAGCCAAACACCGACGCATAAAACTGCACCAGCATCTCCTATAGAATTCATTAACCAATTTATATTTTTTGGTAGCCAGGTATTTAAAGCCTCTGATCTTCGGATATTTACCGCATCTCCATCCAGCCACCCATACGTAAACCAAAGTTCCCAGCCCAATGCGCAGACAACGATACTAACAATATAAAAAGATGGGATCCAGCTAGGAATTTTAGATTTATTTGTAAAATATATTACAAGCGGTAAAAGGACTGCTAAATAAACTATTGTTATTACTCTAATTTCTTCAAAAGACATCTGTTATAAGCCAAGTCTTTCTGTCCAGCTTTCATCTGAAGGTTTTTCATGAGTTGTTATAAGCTCTACGAGCTCCTCTGGAGAATCAGAAACTAATAATTCTTTCAAATTTTCAGAAGAAATAAATCCTTCATTAACTGCCTTGTTAAACCATTCAAGAAGATGGTCGTAGTATCCTTCAGTATTTAAAATACCAACTGGTTTATTTATGATTCCTAATTGGTTACTTGCCATAATTTCTGCAAGTTCATCTAATGAGCCCACTCCGCCAGGTAATACAATAAACGCATCAGATCTAGACATGAATTCATCCTTTCTATCAAGTAATGTTTCTGATACAACTATGTCGTTCAATCTTGGATTAGCAAGTTCTAGTGCATGCAATGATTTAAGAGATATCCCTAAAACTTCAACGCCATTATCTAAAGCAGTGTCAGAAATAACCTTCATTAACCCCACATTACCCCCTCCAAAAACTACATTTATGCCTTTTTTAGCAATTAATTCTGCAACAGACTTAGCGGCCTTAGCATACTCTGGGTTTTTACCCTCATGAGCTCCACAAAAGATTGAAATATTCTTCATAAATTATTTAAGTTTTAAAGTTAAAAGTTACTGGCCCTTTATTGACCAAATTAATTTCCATAAATGCTCCAAACTTTCCCTCTTCAACTTTTGGGAATAAGTTCTTGAACTCAATTAGAAATTCATCATACATTAATTTTGCATCATCAGGTTTTGCTGCTTTATGAAAACTTGGCTTATTTCCTTTGTTAGTTATTGCAGCTAAAGTAAATTGGCTAACAATTAATACCTCTTCGTCAGAATCTTTCAAAGATTTTGATGTAATGCCTTTTGGTCCATCAAACATTCTGAAATTTATTATCTTGTCAGTCATTTCTTTAATTTGTCTAGAAGAGTCGCTTTTTTCTATGCATATAAAGACCAGGCAACCATTTCCAATTGAAGAAAAGGTTTGTCCATCCACGTAAACCTCTGCACTTGAAACTCTTTGAACAGTAGCTAACAAATTTTATCTATCTTCGAGTTCTTCTTCCCATTGCCCAAGAGAAGCTAGCTTATTCATTTCTGCTCTATGAGATAACTCATCCTGAGAAATAAATATATTTTCTGGTTTTCCATCCCAAGCTTTTAAAGCTGGAGCTTGAAGAGCTCTTCCGTAAGAAAAGCTTAACTTCCATGAAAAGCCTCCAATCTTATTCATCGCATCTAAATGAGCTGTCGCTAGAACATCTGACTGACCTCCAGAAAGAAAAGTTATGCCCGGAAGTTCTGCTGGTACATTTTTAATTAAACAGTCTAAAGTTTTACGTGCAACTTCATCGATCCCTGCTTGTTCGATAAAATCTTTTCCAGAAGTAACCATGTTGGGTTTTAAGAGTGTGCCTTTGATGTTGACACCATTTTTTTCTAAATGAGCAAACAAAGACTTTAATGAACGATCGGTTGCGGCAAGGCAGTCATCAATAGAATGTTCTCCATCCATTAATACTTCAGGCTCAACTATTGGCACCATCCCATTGTCTTGAGCGCATTTTGCATAATCAGCTAAGGCTTGCATATTTGTATTAATGCATTTGTCTGAAGGTATTCCATCTCCAATTTTAATTACAGCTCTCCACTTTGTAAATTTTGCTCCCATGGATGAATATTCTTTTAATCTTTCACCCAGGCCATCTAACCCAATTGTTACTGTTTCACCTGGACAATCCTCAATTGGCTGTAATCCTTTATCGACTTTGATTCCTGGAAGGGCGCCTTGATTAGAAATAATATCTCTCAATAAAGTGCCATCTTCTGATGATTGTCTTATAGTTTCATCAAAAAGTATTACTCCACCAATATTACCTTTCATCCCTTTTGATCTAAAAAGCATTTCCCTGTAGTCCCTTCTATTATCTTCCGTTGATTCAACGCCAATAGATTCAAATCTTTTGCCACAAGTAGGATTGCTCTCATCTGCAGCAAGAATGCCTTTTCCATCTTCAACAATAAAAGCTGCTATTTCTTCAATATTATTAAGTGTCATTGTCTAACTCCCTGTTACTTTTGAATTTAATATATCAATTGATGGTAATATTTTGCCCTCCATAAACTCTAAAAAGGCTCCTCCACCTGTTGAACAATATGATACATCATCTGATTTAATAAATTTATTAATTGCTGAAAGTGTTTCACCACCTCCGGCTAAAGAAAATGCATTAGAATTTGCTATTCCTTTTGAAAGATTCTTTGTTCCTTTTGCAAATAAATTGTTCTCAAAAACACCCATTGGGCCATTCCATAAAATGGTATTTGCATTAGCTATTAGGTCAATAGTTTTATTTTCCAAATTAAGGTCTAGGATCATTTCTTCGTTTTTTATTGAATTAACCTGTGTCTCTTTTATATCTTCGCCTTCAAACGTCTTAGATGTAATAACTATATCTGGCAAAATGATTTTTCCTAGTTCAAGAATTTCTTTTGCAATGTCTATCATAGAGTCTTCTACTAATGATTTTCCTATATTAAAACCAGATGCCTTTAAAAAGGTATTAGCAATTCCTCCTCCAACAATTATATGATCAGCAACTGAATTAATATGTTTTATTAGTTCGAGCTTGGTAGAAACTTTAGCTCCGCCTATTATTGCTATATAAGGGCTTTCATAGCTCTTTAACGCTTTAGATAAAAAATTGTTTTCCCTTTCGAGTAAAAGTCCCGCGCATGCTATGGATGCACTCTTTATAGCCGAATGTGTTGAAGCTTGTTCTCTGTGCGCTGTACCAAAAGCGTCAAAGACATATATATCACCAAGCTTAGCTAATTTTCTTCCTAAATCTTGGCAATTTTCTTTTTCGCCTTTAAAAAATCTTATATTTTCTAATAATTGAATGCTAGATTCACCATGAAAGATCTTATTAGAATCTATATCATTAATTACTTCACAGGGTTCATTAGTGATTTTAGCTAAATATTGCGCAACAGGCTTTAAGGAAAATCTTTCTTCAAAATTTCCCTCAGTTGGTCTACCAAGATGACTAATTAATAAAACCTTTGCGTTATTTTCTAAGGCATAGTTAATGGTGGGCATGCATGCTTCTATTCTTGTTGTGTCAAGGATAGTGCCATTTTGTATTGGCACATTCATGTCAACTCTTACTACTAGATTTTTATTAGCTATTTCTATAGAGGATAAATTAATCATTGATTAATGATTTTGCTTTCTGGATCACATTATCTTTATTAAATCCAAAATGCTCAAGCAGTTCACTTCCTGGTGCAGATTCTCCAAATGTCTCTATTCCTATAACTTTATCGCTTCTATTTAAAATCTTATACCATGAGTTTGGGTGGGCGCATTCTATAACAAGAACTGGTTTATTAGGATTAATAATCTTATTTTGTGAGTCATTGCTGAGTTCTAAAAAAGTATCCAAAGAGGGCATGGAAACAACATTTGCATCAATAGATTCATTCTTTAGTTCTTTGGCAGCATCTATGGCTAACTGAACCTCACTGCCAGAAGCAACTATTGTTATATCAGCATCCTCGTTTTCTTCAATAAGATATCCGCCCATTTCTATAGAAGAAAGCTGTTCAGATGTTCGCTCAATTGCAGAGGTTCCTTGTCTGCTAAAAATAAGACATGTTGGTGTTGTTTTAGAACTAACAGCAATCTTCCATGCAACTGCAGTCTCTACAAGATCGGCCGGCCTCCAGTTATTTAGATTTGGAGTAGATCTTAAAGTAACCATATGCTCTATAGGTTGATGAGTAGGCCCATCTTCACCCAAAGCCACTGAATCATGTGTATAAACAAATATATTTGGCAGTCCCATTAATGCTGATAGCCTAACTGCATTCCTTGCATAATCCGTAAAGACTAAAAACGTTGCTCCGTAGGGTTTAATACCTCCATGAAGCACCATGCCATTCATGATCGCAGACATACCAAACTCTCTTACACCATAGTTAATATGATTTCCTGATGGATTTTCATTAGAAAAAGTCGAGCTTGAAGCTGAAAAAGTATTATTAGATGGGGTGAGGTCAGCCGAGCCACCAACAAGCTCGGGCATCTCTTTTACAAAAAAATCTAAACAAGCCTTAGAAGCTTTTCTTGTTGCCATAGGAGTATTGGTTAAATTGCAATCATTAAGAAAATCATTAAAATTTTGTTGAAAGTTTTCTGGCATATTTCCATTAATTCTTCTCTCTAGTTCTGCTGACTCCTCAGGATATTTATCCTTATAGTTTTTAATTAAGTCATCCCAGCTAGAATTTTTATCTGCCCCAGAATTCTTTGAGTCCCAAAAATCATATACCTCTTGTGGTACTTCAAAAGCAGGATGATTCCACCCAAGAGCATCTCTAGTTTTTTCAATCTCTTCATCGCCTAAAGGCGCACCATGAACATCCGCTGTTCCAGATTTATTTGGGGAGCCAAAGCCGATGGTTGTTTTACAAAAAATCATTGATGGTTTGTTAGACTCATCCTTTGCTTTGGAAATCGCCTCACTAACCTCTTGGACATTGTGACCATCTACACAAATTGTTTGCCAACCATAACTATTAAATCTCTTGACAGAATCATCTGTAAACCAATTATCTATTTCTCCATCAATTGAGATTCCATTCTGATCATAAAAACAGATTAGTTTTCCGAGATTATGAGTTCCTGCGAATGAACAAGCTTCATGAGAAATACCTTCCATCAAACAGCCATCTCCAAGAAAAACGTATGTAAAATGATCGATTGGTTTTATGTCATCTTTATTAAATTCTGCTGCAAGCATCTTTTCTGATATTGCCATACCTACAGCATTTGCAATCCCCTGACCTAATGGTCCAGTAGTTGTCTCAATGCCTGAATCTATATCGTATTCAGGGTGGCCAGGTGTTTTTGATTTTAGCTGTCTAAAGTCTTTAATATCTTCAATTGAAAGCTTATAGCCGGTCAAATGTAACAGACTATATAGAAGCATTGAGCCATGGCCATTTGAAAGCACAAACCTATCTCTATCAAACCAAGTTGGATTTAAGGGATTATGTTTTAGATGTTGGCTCCAAAGGGCGGTAGCAATTTCAGCCATTCCCATTGGCATGCCTGGATGGCCAGAATTTGCTTTTTGAACAGCATCAATAGATAAAAATCTTAGAGCATTTATTGGTTCTGATTGTTGCAAATTATTTTCCCCTTTTGCTTGATAGGATAATAATGTTTTTAAACAGAAATGCATAGATAAAATTGAATTTTTTCCAATAAAATAGTTAAATTGTACTTATAATCTTTTTTTAAAGAATTTCTTAATATTCAAAAGTTTCAAGGGGAGAACATATGAGTTATATTTTTACTTCAGAATCTGTTTCCGCAGGTCATCCAGACAAAGTCTGCGACCAAATTTCGGATGCTGTTTTAGATGCATACTTAGCAGAAGATCCAAATAGCAGAGTTGCCTGTGAAACAATGATTAAAAACAATATGGTTTTTATTGCTGGGGAAATTACTTCATTGAGCAGTCCTGATTTGGAGCCTGTTGTGAGAAAAACTATTAAGGATATTGGTTACGACACTGACGAATATGGTTTTAATGGTGATACGTGTGAATTTACAAATCTTGTATTTGAACAATCACCAGATATATCTCAAGGAGTTACTGAGGGCGAAGGAGAAAATCTAGAACAAGGAGCTGGAGATCAAGGCTTAATGTTTGGTTATGCATGTACTGAAACTGAATCGCTTATGCCTCTTCCAATAGATTTATCTCACAGACTTGTCAAGAGACAGGCTGATGTTATGAAAAGTAATGAATTGTCATGGTTGAGGCCAGATGCCAAAAGCCAGGTAAGTGCAATTTACTCTGATGATGGAAAAACCATAGAGGGATTGTCAGCTATAGTTCTATCTACACAACATGATGAAGATGTTACTCAGGAAGAAATTAAAGAAGGCGTTATGGAAAAAATTATCAAGCCAATAGTTCCTGAAGAATGGATTTTAGATACAACAAACATCTATATTAATCCAACTGGAAAGTTTGTTATTGGTGGGCCGGTTGGCGACTGTGGTCTTACTGGAAGAAAAATTATTGTTGATACATACGGTGGAATGGCTAGACATGGTGGTGGTGCTTTTTCAGGAAAAGATCCATCCAAAGTAGATCGATCTGCGGCATATGCTGCAAGGTATGTGGCAAAAAATATTGTTGCTGCAGGTTTAGCTGACTACTGTGAGATTCAAGTTTCATACGCTATCGGAGTTGCAAAACCAACTTCAATAAATGTAAATACATTTAACAGTGAAAAGATATCTAAAGAAGCTATTGAAAAAATTGTTGAAGAAAAATTTGATCTTAGGCCAAAGAGTCTTATTAATATGCTTGATTTGAAAAGGCCTATCTATCTTCCAACAGCTGCATATGGACACTTTGGAAGAACGGATATTGATCTTTCATGGGAAAAAACAGATAAAGCTTCAGAAATATCACAATAAAAATAAATTAAAAGGAAATATAATGGAAAATGACTATAAAGTAGCTGATATTAATCTTGCTGAGTTTGGAAGAAGAGAGATATCTCTAGCTGAAAATGAAATGCCTGCATTAATGGCTCTAAGAGATAAATATAGAGCTGAACAACCTCTTGCTGGAGCTAAAATCATGGGCTGTATTCATATGACGATCCAGACAGCTGTTTTAATGGAAACTTTGGTTGATTTAGGAGCTGAGCTGAGATGGTCTTCATGTAATATCTTTTCAACACAAGATCATGCTGCAGCAGCAATGGCTGCAAATGGTATTCCTGTTTTTGCTTGGAAAGGAGAGACAGATGAGGAATATGAATGGTGTATAGAGCAAACTATTTGTAAAGATGGTTCTCCATGGGATGCAAATATGATTCTTGATGATGGAAGCGACCTCACATCAATGGTACATGCAAAGTTTCCAGATATGCTAGAAACCATTCATGGTGTTTCTGAAGAAACAACAACTGGCGTTCATAGGCTTAAAGAGATGCTTGAAAAGGGCGAGCTTAAAATTCCTGCCATAAATGTAAATGACTCAGTTACTAAAGCTAAAAATGACAACAAATATGGTTGCAGACATAGTCTTAATGATGCTCTAAAGAGAGGAACAGATATGCTGCTCTCTGGAAAAAAGGGTCTTGTGATTGGTTACGGTGATGTTGGTAAGGGTTCTGCTGCAAGTTTAGCTCAAGAAGGAATGATTGTAAGTGTTGTTGAATCAGACCCAATTTGTGCGATGCAAGCCTGCATGGATGGATTCTCTGTTGTTTCTTGTTATAAAGATGGGGTTGTTACACGAGATCCCAAAGATATAAATATGGCTGTTATGGGTGATACAGATCTCATAGTGACAACCACAGGAAATGTAAATGTTTGTGACTCTGCAATGCTAAGCACTCTTAAAAATACTGCTGTGGTATGTAATATTGGTCATTTTGATAATGAGATAGACACAGCTTTTATGAGAGAAAACTACTACTGGGATGAAATAAAACCTCAAGTTCATAGAGTCTTTAGAGATACTGCGCCTGATGGCACTCCAGACCTCTCAAGTAAAAATTATCTAATTTTGTTAGCTGAAGGAAGGCTCGTAAACCTTGGCAATGCAACTGGGCATCCAAGCAGAATTATGGATGGTTCTTTTGCCAATCAAGTCCTTGCTCAAATTCATTTATATAAGCAAGGCTTTGCTAATATTAATGACGCAGATAAAAGAGCAGAAATGATAACTGTTGAAGTTCTTCCTAAAAAATTAGATGAAGAGGTTGCTAGTTTAATGGTTGCAGGGTTTGGCGGAACAGTAACAAAACTAACTCAAGACCAAGCAGATTACATAAATGTTCCTCAAGATGGACCATTTAAAGAAGAAACATATAAATATTAAAATATAAAGTTCAAATTATGGGTGTTTATGCCCATAATATGAACTGTGAATATTTTTAAAACAATTTTAACTTTATCTTTCTTGCTAGTCCTTTCGGGTTGCGGCGTAAAAGGACCAATAATTTTTCTATAGCCAGGCCTTAAAATGGGTTCTTTAATAAACAATAAGATAAAACTTTATGATTAATTTTGAGAAGTGGCATGGGAATGGTAATGATTTTGTAATTATTAATTCAATTGAACAAAGTATTAAATTAAAAAAAAGTTTTATAAAAAAAATCTCGGATCGAAATAAAGGTATTGGTTTTGATCAGCTAATAGTCATTGGCCTCCCTACAAAATATGATCATGATTTTTTTGTTAGATTTTATAACTCTGACTCTTCTGAAGCTAGTATGTGTCTAAACGGGATTAGATGTGCTTCTTCATATATATGGAAAAATAGTCTGGCACCAAAAAAAAAGATATTTTTTAAAACCAAGCATGTCGATATCAAATGCTTTCCTGAAAATAATAAGCATGTTTCTATAATTATTAAAAAGCCCAAAGATATGCAAAATATTCAACTTAAGAAAAAATTAGACAAGGTTCTTCAATATGATTTTTTTCTATTAAACATTGGCAATAATCATCTTGGTATAAGTGTGGATTCTATTGAAAAGTTTGATCTAGGTGGGCTTTATGAAGAATTAAAAAAATTAATTCAAAAATTAGAAATAAATTTATCAATATTTTCAATAAAAGATAATCTTATAAATATAAGAACATTCGAAAATGGTGTTGGAGAAACGCTTTCATGTGGCTCTGCATCTTTGTGTGTTGCTTCTTATATTTTATCTAAAGAGGATAAAATAATAGTTAGATCAATTGGCGGTGAGTTAAAATTTGAAAATCATAGAAATGGTATATTAATGTCTGGTCCTACAAATTTTACATATAAAGGAAATATCAATGAATAAAAAATTAGACCCCAGAGATGTTGAATTATTTTTGTTAGAGAATCTGAATTTTTTTGAATCAAGAGAGTCTTTAGTTGGAGAATTAAATTTTAAGCATTCATCAAGTTCGGCATCTTCTATTCTTGAAAGGCAGGTAAAAAAACTTAGAGAAGAGCACAAAAATCTAATGGATTTGTTGTCATCTTTTATCAAAACTGCATCTATTAATGAAGACCTTTTTAATAAATCAAAAGAGCTAACATTAAAAATTTTAGGATCTAATTCAAAAAAAGAAATAGTTTCAATAGTTGAATCAAGTTTTAGTGATGATTTTTTAGTAGATGAGTGCTTGCTTGATTTTTATAAAAGTAAGGAGATAGATGACATTGAAAATAGTACAGGTCTTTCACTTCACAAGGGTTCCATTCACTGTGGTTCTTTTTCAAATAAAAAAGTAGAGGTCTTATTCAATGATAAAAAAATTGAATCAATGGTTGTGGCGGTAATTATTGTTAAAGATGAAATTGGTTTATTAAAGCTTGGTAGTCATGATAGAACTAGGTATTTAGGTGACGAGGATACAACATTCATTAGATATATAAGAGATATTTTAGAGGTAAAATTAATTAAATAGTTTATGTCAATTGCTAATGACGTTAAGGAATACTTGATCTTTGTTTCTCAAGTTAAAAATCTTTCTACAAATACTACAAAATCATATAAAAGAGATCTAAAAAAGCTCTGCATATTTCTTAATGATCTTAAAATATCTAATTATTCAAATATTAACTCGGATATATGCTCTGCATGGATTGGAGACCTTTATTCTCAAAATAATAATCCTAGAAGTATTCAAAGACACTTGTCTTCAGCAAAAGGATTTTTTCGTTTTCTTAAAAAAAATGGTCTTATTAGCACCTCACCGTTTGATTTGGTCACAGCACCAAAATCAGCAAGCAATTTACCTGAGGTATTGACTCCAGAAGATGTTGAGCAACTTCTAAATTTTAAGCCTATTGGTCTGCTTGAGATCAGAGATATGGCAATTGTAGAGGTGATGTATTCCTCTGGCTTAAGGGTGTCTGAAACTGTGAATATAAACATATCTGATTTTGAAGAAGAGATGGATTTTCTTAGGGTTCTTGGTAAAGGTTCTAAAACTAGATTAGTTCCTATGGGAAGATTTGCTGTATCTGCGATTAAAAATTGGCTTACTGAAAGAAATAAAATAGATAATGATAGCGATGCTTTGTTCTTAAGTTCAAGAGGAACAAGGCTATCTGTTAGAAGCGTTCAGTTAAGGCTAAAAAAAATGGCTACCAAACAAGGCCTGCCTCCTATTCACCCTCATATGCTGAGGCATAGCTTTGCAACACATATGCTTGAATCTAGTGGAGATCTTAGGACTATTCAAGAGCTTTTGGGACATAGCTCGTTATCAACAACACAAATATATACAAAGCTTGATTATCAGCACTTAGTAAAAATTTATGATCAATCTCATCCACGAGCAAAAAAATGAAAGGAATCAAATTAATTACCTTTGATCTTGATGATACTCTTTGGGACAACGTTCCAACAATCAAGAAAGCTGAAATTGACACTAGAAAATGGATTGAGGAAAGGGTTGGCAAAATTGATTGGGGGGATTTTAATGATTTTATAAACCTTAGAGAAGAGCTTATAAAGGATGATCCGGTTATTGAGTGGGACATAAGCAAGCTAAGAAAAGAGATTTTCAAAAAAAAATTAGCGCACGTAAAACCCCAAAGTTTAAGGAATAAAATTGTAGAAGAAGCTTTTGGTATATTTATTAAAAAAAGGCATGAGATTAAATTATTCAATGGAGTTGAAAACGCGCTTGATTCACTATCAAAGAAATATTCTCTTGGTGTTCTTACAAATGGAAATGCTGATGTCTATAAGTTTGCTATAGGCAAATACTTTGAGTTTTCTATCAGCTCATTAGAAGCTAAAAATAGTAAGCCTCACCGTGCACATTTTGATATGGCGATTAGTCAGATGGAAGATGTTTCTTTTAATGAAATTCTTCATATAGGAGATCATCAAATAAATGATATTTTATTTGCTTACAATCTTGGTATAGACGTTTTATGGTTTAATAATAATAATGCTGAATGGGTTCAAGATTTTAAAAAACCTCAGGAATTTAGTTCATGGGATTTATTACCGAAAATTATAGAAAATAAATATGAGCGATAAAGATTTAACAGAAGCATTAAGGCATATTATTGAAAAAGAATTGGGTAAGTTTAGTAAGCTATTGCCTAAAGACATATTGTCTAGAATTGAAAAAAATATATCCCCTGAGATAGAAAATATTATTGAGCAAAGTGGTTATATAAAAAAATCAAAATACAAAAATCTGGAGAAAATAATAAGCGATCTTGAAGAGCGAATTAATAATCTTGAGAATGATTAAAGTTGATTCAGGTAATTATCTATTCTTTCTGCGTTCATAACAAAATTAGATTTAAGGCTTTGTGAGGCCTCTTTAATATCATTCATATTAACAGGTTCACCTACCTGAATAACGCCTATCATTGCCATCATGACGTGAGGATCGCATTGGTATACATAGACTCCTTCTGTATCAAGAGTAACGCTAATATCCCTATTTATTTCTCCATTCCATGCAATCGCACCATCTGGAATCATTCCCTTAATAGTTGCAGAATTATGTGATACATCAACTGCTTTAAAATGGATGGTATCTCCTTTAGAAACTTTTATTACAGCTGGTTCAAATATCATTTGTCCGCCATCACCAGTATTAAGCATTTTTACAATATGTTCTGAGCCCTCTGAAAGCTCAACTTTCTTTACCTCAACTGGCGCGCTTGCAACAGCCTGACTTGCTGAAGCAGTATTACCACAATCTTGTCCTTCCAGACAAATTTTAACAGGAACCTGCAATCTTTCTATGACAGCTTGTTCGTACTTCTTTCCATTAAAAAGCAATAAAAAACATAGCGGTAATACGATTAAAAATTTCTTATTTCTCATAGCTGACTTAGGAATTAGGTTTCTGCAGTTCAATAACATGATCTACAATATTAAGCATTTCTTGGTATGATCGACCTTGCTTGACTTCAACAATATACTTACCATCTACTACAATCATCGGAGTGGATGATATTTTTAATTGTCTAGCATGTTTTGCATCACGATTTAATTTCTGCTTTACTGTAAATGAATTTAAGTACTGATCTGTTATTTCAGGTTCAACACCAAAGTTCTTTAGGAAATTCTGAATTCTTTTTGGGGTCTGTAGGAAATTTCCTTCTTTATGAATCGTCACAAAGACTGCTGTATGAGTTGAAGGACCTAATTCAAGTGCGTTTATTGTGTAATAAAGTGCTGCATGTAGCTGATGAGTTTTACTCCAAGGAACTGGCATTTTTCTAAAGCTTACATCTTCGCCTTGTTCTGAGGCCCAATCATTAATTGCAGGCTCAAAAGAATAACAGCCACCGCAACCATACCAAAAAGATTCAGTTACTTCGACTATACCGTCCTTCTTAACCGGCAATGGATTATCCACAATTGAATAATCTCTTCCAAGGCGATACTCAGCGCTTATAGATATTGTAAAAATTGCTAAAAATATTATTCTAAATTTATTTTTTATCATTGATATAACCCATGCATGTAATTCGCTAAAGCCTCTATGTCATTGTCAGTCAAGTTTTGAGCTATTGACTGCATTACAAGAGATGACTCTCCAGCATTTCTTTCTTTAGATCTATATGCTTTCAATGTAGATGTTAAATATCCAACCTGTTGTCCTGATATAGAGGGATACCCAGCCAAACTATTGCCCTGTCCGTATACGCCATGGCATGAGGTGCATGCTGGTACCTGTTCTTTCATATTTCCAAATCTATACAATTGTGTTCCTAATGCAAGTAATTCTTCATCATTTCTTGCTTGTCCGACGCTAACATTATAATTTGAATAAAATGCTGCGATGTCTAGCAAGTCTTGGTCATTTAATGTTTTTAAATATGGGGTTACGCCCATCATCAAGGCGTTCATTCTATCACCATCTCTAAAATATTTTAATTGTTCATATAGATATTTTTGATTTTGGCCAGCAAGTTTAGGCCAATCAGTGCTAATACTGTTTCCGTCAACACCGTGACAAGCAGAACATGTTTCAACTAATTGCGATCCTTTATCAGCATTACCTGAGATAAAAGTGTCTGGCATTTTAATTTCTTTGGTTTTATCATCAGCAGCATTTAAGCCTATTGAAAGGCTTAAGAATGCAAAGAAAATTAATGAATACTTCATCGAAAATTAATATGTGTGTCTTATTGGGATGTATTATAAACATAGGTTGATATGATATAAACGATTAAATGAAAAACCTTTTTAAAAATACTGAATTTATTTTTGGCTTAACAAGCTATAAAAACCTGCCTGCTGATAAAGGAAGCGAGGTTTTGCTTGCTGGCAGGTCTAATGCTGGTAAATCCAGCGCTTTAAATGCTCTTACAGATAATCCAAAATTAGCAAGAATAAGCAAAACTCCTGGGAGAACTACAGAGATCAACTTTTTTAAAGTAAATGAAGATCTCATGCTTTTAGATTTACCTGGATATGGGTTTGCTAAATCAAGCAAGGCAAAAAAGAAAGATTGGGGGCCTTTGTTAGGTGAATATTTTCAAAAACGAAGGGCTCTGGCTGTGGTAGTAATATTTATGGATATCCGACACCCGCTTAAGGAAAGTGATTGGGAAATGATCCATTTATGCAGAAACTATAATGTTCCTTTTATTCCTGCTCTTACAAAGAGAGACAAACTATCAAATAATAATATAACTAAAGCCATATCTTTTGTTAAAGGCAAAATTCCAGAATCAAATCCTATTGCTGTCTCATCTAAGGACAAAGCTGGCTTTGACAAACTTTCTAAAGAAATACTAAACTCTGTTTAGTGATGTTGGAATATCAAAAACAAGACTGCGATATGACTCTTCAAGAGGGTTTAGACTCTTATTACAATTCATTTCCTGAAACTACTGAGATACTTGAAGACAATGAGAAATCTGGCTCTCTTTTAAGAGACCATGACTGCACTCACGTAATCTTTGGGCTTGATACTTCTATTGAACAAGAGTCTATTCTGGATACTTGGGTTCTTTGGGGCAGTAAATGGAAATTAAAATATTTGCTTGGTTATCTAAGGCTTCCACAAATCAAACAACTTTATAAAGACCTCTATAAAGAATTTGGTATTTTTGGCTTTCTAAATATTTTTTGGAAAATTGGAGGGATAAAAAGAAAGGCTATGTTTAGAGCAATAAAAATGAAAAGGAAATGGCCATTTAAAATGCCTGAGGAATACCTTTCTATAAAAATATCAGATCTAAGAGAAATACATGGCATCAAAGTTTTGCAACCGGAAGAAATGAAATACATTCCAATAGAAAGAACTAATTAATGAGCTTCATTCCAATTTGATCCAACAGCTGCCTCAGCTATTAAAGGTATTTTTAACTTTACCGTTTGTTCCATTGTGTCTTTCATTCTTTCCATAACCGCAACAGCATTATCTTTTGGGCACTCAAAAACTAATTCATCGTGAACCTGCATTATCATTTTCACTTCTTGCATCTCATTCAAAAGAAGTTCATCAATATCAAGCATAGCTTTTTTAATAATATCTGCAGCTGATCCTTGAAGTGGCGCATTAATAGCTGCCCTTTCTGCGGCTTGTCTTCTTAAGCCGTTAGCCGCATTTATTTCATTAAGATAAAGGCGTCTTCCCATAAGAGTCTCTACATATTTATCTTCTTTTGCTTTAGCTTTGATATTATCCATATAGTCCCTAACACCAGTGTATCTAGCGAAATAAGTATCTAGGTATTCTTGAGCTTCGCCCCTGGATATACCTAGCTGCCTAGTAAGTCCAAAAGCTGACATTCCATACATTAATCCAAAATTAATAGCTTTGGCGCTTCTTCTTTGGTCTTGGTTAACATCATCTATTGAAACGCCAAAAACCTCTGCAGCTGTTGATGAGTGAACATCAATATTATTATTAAAAGCATGAGTTAAATTCTTATCTTCAGATAGATGGGCCATTATTCTTAGTTCAATTTGAGAATAGTCAGCAGATATCAAAATATTTCCCTTCTCAGGAACAAAAGCCTCTCTTATTCTTCTTCCTTCAGCGGTTTTGATTGGAATATTTTGAAGATTAGGTTCTGTAGATGAGAGTCTTCCTGTTGAAGTAACTGCTTGCTGATATGAGGTATGTATCCTTTCAGTTTTTGGATTTTCTATATTTATAAGGCTGTCGGTATAGGTGGATTTTAACTTTGCTAATGTTCTGTACTGCAAAATAATTTTTGGTAACTCGTATTCTTCTGAAAGTCTCTTAAGAGTATCTTCATTGGTAGAAGGCTGGCCTTTTGGTGTTTTTTTAAGAACAGGCAACCCTTGTTTCTCATATAGGATTTCAAGCAATTGTTTTGGAGAATCCAAATTAAACTCTTCGCCTGCAATCTTATATGCTTGAGATGAAAGATCGTCTATCTTTTCACCAAGCTCTTTTGAGTGATCAGCTAGTTTTTTCTTATCTATTTTTGCTCCATTTTGCTCAACCCGAGATAAAACATGAACAAGAGGGTATTCAAGATCATGGAGTAGTTTTTCTTGAATAGGCTTTTCTTTAAGCATGGGCGCTAAAACATTGTAAAGTCTCAAAGTTATGTCAGCATCTTCGGCCGCATAATCCGATGCAATGTCTAATTTAACTTCAGCAAAGCTTATTTGTTTTGAGGCTGTTCCAGTTACATCGGTATATTTAGTAGTGGTGTAATTCAGATAATAATCAGCCAACCTGTCCATCCCGTGACGGGTTGCTGTGCTGTTTAATACATATGACATCAGCATAGTATCAGCAAGAAATTTTGTCATTTTAATTCCATGCCTAGCTAAGATTGGAATATCAAATTTTAGATTTTGTCCTATGGCTTTGTCCTGATTTTTCTCTATAGCTGGGCCGAGATTTTCTACTATATAGTTCAGGCCTAATTGCTTTGGGCAATCTTCGTAAGAATGTGCAATGGGAATATAACAACCCTCATTTTCAGAAACAGACAAAGAAATGCCTATTAAATTTGCTGATACTGTATTTACAGAATCCGTCTCAGTATCTATTGCAAAGGCTTTTGATTTATTAATCTTAGCAATCCAGGCTTTAAGGGCTTTTTCATCCAATATAGTTTCATATTTGGAATCTTTTTTGGGCGCTTCTTTTTCTTTATTTTTTCCGACTTCCTTAAATTCTAATTCAGCAAAAATTTTATCAAGCTCCTCTTCATTCGGATTAAATGCAAGGAGATTCTCAAATGATTGATTTATATCGATATCATTCTTTAGAGAAACTAGCTCTATGTTTCTATCGAGATCATCAAGGGCATTTCTAAGATTTTCTCCCACGACTCCTTTTATTGATTCAGCGTTTTCTTTTATGCTATTCAGATCGCCATATTCATTTAGCCATTTAGCTGCCGTCTTTTGTCCTACTTTTGGAATCCCAGGTATGTTGTCTGAAGTATCTCCAACCAAGGCAAGCATGTCTCTTATTTGATTTGGCTTTACTCCGAACTTTTCAAATACACTCTCTTCATTAAAGATTTTATGCTTCATCGTATCCATCATGGTTGTATGAGGGTCCTCAACAAGCTGCATAAGATCCTTATCTAATGATGAGATAACGCACTTATATTTTGCATCTTTTGCCATCTTTGAGATTGTTGCAATCACATCGTCTGCTTCAACACCCTCTATTTCGATCAAAGGAAACCCTATCGCGCGACAAATTGATTTAACAGGAACTAGCTGGTCTCTTAATTCATCTGGCATAGGAGGTCTATTAGCCTTGTATTCAGAATAAATATCACTTCTAAAAGTTTTTCCCTTAGCATCAAATACAACAATTATTGGAGATCCCTCACTATCTTTCTTTAAATTCATCAACATATTAGTTACGCCTTTTACAGCCCCAGTTGGTTGACCAGAAGAGGTGCTTAAGGGAGGCATGGCATGATATGCTCTATAGAGATAAGAGGAACCATCTATAACAAAAATTCTATCTTTCATGATTAAGTTTTATATGATGTATTATGACTCTTGTTTTTCTATAATGGAAAAAATTAAATAAAAATGT
>MDTC01122066.1_pt1 | contig 17382 bp, 18 predicted proteins | sample 811181 | NCBI WGS metagenome assembly MDTC01 (sample SAMN05326644, study PRJNA326480) | marine metagenome | isolation source: seawater | place: Pacific Ocean: North | collected 2011 | reverse complement strand
CTTTAATAAGCACACGATCGTGCAAAGGTCTAAATTTCATATATATTTTCTCCTATAAATTTTTATGTATGGCTGATATGGTAAGTTTTAGCGAAATTTCAAGTGGTTATAAGAGATTTTAAGAGGATATAATGCTTAATAATGCTATATTTTATTAACTTTTCTTAAAAGATACAAAAAAGGGTCTAATAAATTGAAAAAACTAGAGCATTTATCTGAAATTTATAGAAATTACGACACATTCATTATTGACCTTTGGGGAGTAATGCATAACGGAATTCAACTAAATAAAGGCGCCATGGAGGTTGTCAAAAACTTAACGGATAAAAAAAAAAGAGTTGTCTTTTTGTCAAATGCACCAAGGCCGAAAGAAAACGTTATACAATTTTTGAGAGAACTGAAAATGGATGAAATATTTTTAAAAAATGTTGTCACGTCTGGAGAAGCAGCAGTTCAATCCCTTAAGGAGAAAAAGTTTGGAAAAAAATTTTTTCATTTAGGCCCCAAAAGAGATGAGTGTTTAATAGAAGGCCTAGAAAAAGACAAAGTCAATTTATCGAGTTGTGATTTTATTTTATGTACCGGTTTATTTGACGAACATCTAGATGATTTAAATTATTATAAAGATTTATTAAAAGACAGTATTTTTAAAAAATTAATTTGTACTAATCCAGATTTAATAGTTCACAAGGGAAATAATATAAAATATTGTGCTGGAAAAATAGCGGAGTTATACGAGTCTTTAGGCGGAAAAGTTGTTTATTTTGGAAAACCATATAAAGAAGTTTATACAATTATTTTAAAAGAAAATGAGAAAAATTTTGTTATAGGCGATAACTTAAATACAGATATAAAAGGAGCCAATAAGTTAAAATTAGACTCCTTGTTCATATCTGGTGGAATACATAAATTAGAATTTAAAAATGATAAAGAACTCATACCTTTATTTAAAAAATATAATGTAACAACTAACTATTATCAAAAAAATCTTAAGTGGTGACATGAAACTAATACAAGGGTTAAAAATAAATAAAAAATTTAAAAACTCAGTAATAGCTATAGGAAATTTTGATGGTTTACATCTAGGACACAAAAAGACTCTTCTAAAAGCAAAATTAAAAGCAAAAAAATTAAAGCTTAAATTTGGAGTGGTTACATTTGAACCTATACCAGTTATGTTTTTTAATAAAAAAATTAAAAATCATAGAATTAATAATCTAGATCAAAAAATTTTATTTTTAAAAAAATTAAAAATTGATTTTTTATATATTGTAAAATTCACAAAACGTTTTTCATATTTAACTGCTGACAAGTTTATAAAAAATATTCTATATAGAAGAATTAAATGTAAATATATTTTCATTAGTAAAAATTTTAAATTTGGAAAAAATAGAAAAGGTAATATTTATACGTTAAAAGAATATGAAAAACTTTATAATTATAAAACAATAATTATTAATCCTTTTAAATTTAATAATAAAGTTTTATCTTCCTCTTTGGTAAGAAGAAAAATAATGTCAGGAAAATTAGATAAAGCAAATATTCTTTTAGGAAGAGATTGGAGCATACAAGGAAGGGTTATTAAGGGAGCGCAAAGAGGAAGAAAAATTGGATTTCCAACATGTAATATTGAATTAAATAGTTATGTTATTCCTAAACTAGGAGTTTATTCAGTAAATGTAAAAATTGGTAAAATTTTTAAAAAAGGAATAGCAAATATTGGATTTAGACCTACGTTTAGAGGAAAAAACTTGTTATTAGAAGTAAATATATTTGGATTAAAAGCGAATTTATATAAAAGAATACTAGAAATAAATTTTAAAAAATTTATTAGAGGAGAAAAAAAATTTAAAAATATAAATGAACTTAAATTACAAATTAAAAAAGATATTAATAAAGTAAAATAATAAAATTATGTCAAAAGATACTTTGCAATTACCCAAAACCTCTTTTTCTATGAAGGCTAATTTACCTAATAAAGAACCAAAAATATTAGAAAACTGGGAGAAAAAAGAAATTTTTGAAAAACTGAGAAAAAATTCAAAAGGTAAAGAAAAATTTGTATTACATGATGGTCCTCCATATGCAAATGGACATATTCATATGGGAACTGCTTTAAATAAAATCTTAAAAGATATGATTACTAGATTTCATCAAATGGACGGAAAAGATTCTATTTACGTACCAGGCTGGGATTGCCACGGCCTTCCTATAGAATGGAAAATAGAGGAACAGTATAAAAAAAATAAAAAAAATAAAGATGAAATACCAATTAAAGATTTTAGAGCCGAGTGTCGAGAGTTTGCAAAAAAATGGATAAATATTCATATAGGAGAATTTAAAAGACTTGGCGTGTTAGGAGATTTTAAAAATTATTATTCTACAATGAGTTACAGTGCAGAAGCTCAAATAGTTAGAGAGTTGGGAAAATTTTTACTCGATAATAGTCTTTATCAAGGTTTTAAACCAGTTTTATGGTCTACTGTAGAAAAAACAGCTTTAGCAGATGCCGAGGTTGAGTATATGAACCATACTTCCAATACAGTTTATGTATCTTTTAAGATTAAAAAATCAAGTGTCGAATTTTTAAAAGATGCTAGCATTATAATCTGGACCACTACCCCCTGGACTATACCAGCAAATAGAGCTTTAGCATTTAATAGTTCTATCGAATATTCAATTGTTGAAATACCTTTATTAGAACATTTTCAAGACAAAAAAATAGTTATTGCAACCAAACTATTAGAGCCATTTATAAAATCTTGTGGTATTGAAAATTACAAAATTACAAAAAAATTTAACGGTTCTGAATTTAAAAATACTATTTGTATTCACCCATTTTATAATTTGGGATTTACCTATGATGTTCCGATGCTAGATGCTGGGTTTGTAAATTTGGATCAAGGAACAGGGATTGTTCATTGTGCTCCGAGTCATGGTCCAGATGATTTTAATTTATGTTTAAAGAATAACATTCCTTCTAAATATACCGTTGATAGCGCTGGTCTATACACCAAAGAGATACCTTATTTTACAAATACTCATATTTTTAAAGCTGATCCAATTGTTATAGATAAACTTAAGACCGAGAAAAAATTATTAAAAAGTGATAAACTTAATCATAGTTATCCACATTCTTGGAGATCTAAAGCGCCATTAATTTATAGAGCAACTCCACAATGGTTCATTTCGATGGAAGTTAATAGATTGAGAGAAAAGGCATTAAAAGCTGTTAATGAAACAATTTTTTATCCTTCTAAAGGTAAAGAAAGACTACTTTCAATGATTGATGGGCGACCAGATTGGTGTGTTTCTAGACAAAGAGTGTGGGGCGTTCCTTTGCCAATTTTTATTAATAAGAAGACTAAAGAACCATTAAAAGATCAAACAGTTATTGATCGAATAGCAAAAATTTACGAAAAAGAAGGGTCCGATTGCTGGTTTACAGATGACCCTAAAAGATTTTTGGGTGAAAAATATAACTCAAATGATTTTGAAAAATTAAACGACATCGTTGAAGTATGGTTTGACAGTGGGTCAACTCATAGTTTTGTTTTAGAAAAAAGAGAAGATCTTAAGTGGCCAGCTGATATGTATTTAGAAGGATCAGATCAACACAGAGGGTGGTTTCACTCTTCGTTGTTAGAGTCATGCGGAACAAGAGGAAAAGCTCCTTTTAAAAGCATATTATCCCACGGGTTTGTTGTCGATGGGAAAGGAATGAAAATGTCTAAATCATCTGGAAATGTAATTTCTCCAGAGGAAATTTTGAAAAACTATGGAGCAGACATTTTAAGAGCCTGGGTTGCTTCATCTGACTATTCTGAAGATTTAAGGATTGATAAAGATATATTAAAACAACATGCTGAATCTTATAGGAAAATAAGAAATACTTTTAGATTTATTTTAGGAAATATTCAAGATAACTATGAGGTGCAAGATTTCAATAAAATAAAAATTGAAGAATTGCCAGAGCTTGAACAGTTCATTTTAAATAGATTGTATTTAGTAGATAATTTAGTCAAAGAAAATTTTAAATCATATAATTTTCATAAAATATATAAAGAATTACTTAATTTTTGTTCTTTAGACCTATCTTCTTTTTATTTTGATATAAGGAAAGACTCTTTATATTGTGATGAAGTAAATTCAAAAAAAAGAAAAGAATGCGTTATAGTGCTAAATATTATTTTAGAAACCTTGTTGAAATGGTTTGCACCAATTTTTGTTTTTACAACAGAGGAAATATTTGAATTAATTTCAAAAAATAATGATAGCATACATCTTAAAAAATTTGTTGAAATTCCTAAAAAATGGAACAATTTAAAATTAGATAAAAAATGGAACTCATTATTTAAAATAAAACAAGAAGTTAATGTAGCTATTGAGGAAAAGAGAGCTAGCAAAGAAATAGGTTCAAGCCTTGAAGCCGAAGTAGAACTATCTATTGACAAAGATAGTTATAACCTTTTAGAAAAATTAGATTTAGCTGAATATTTTATTACCTCAAAAGCAACGAAATTATTAAATAAAAAAGGGGAAACAGAAATTATTGTAAAAAAATCTAAAGGTAAAAAATGCCCGAGATGTTGGAAAATTCTTTCAAGTGATTGTGAAAGATGTAAAAAGTTTTTTTAAATGAATATTAAAAATATTTTTTCTATTAAAAATTTATATTGTTTATTTTTAGTCTTAATAATTTTTATCTTAGACAGGATTACAAAACTAAAAATAATTGAAAAATATAGTGACCATGTTGAATATATAAATGATTTTTTAAATATAGATCTCATATGGAATACTGGAATTGGATTTGGTATTTTAAGTTTAAATGCAGGTATTTTTTATAATATTATTTCATTAATAATTTTAATAGTTATTTTTTTATTGATTTATTTAATACTTACATCAAATAAGCTAGACTCTATTTTTTTTAGTATATTACTAGGAGGAGCTACGGGTAATCTTTATGACAGATTTACTTACTTTGCAGTTCCAGACTTCATAGATTTACATTTTAATGACTATCATTGGTTTACATTTAATGTTGCAGACATATTTATTACAATAGGTATAATACTTCTAATATTTAAAGATATTTTCTTTAAAAATAAAAATTTATGAAAAACATTCTATTAATTATCTTTTTGTTTTTTTTTGCGGCTTGCACATCATTTTCAGAAGCAGGAAAAGTACTTAGAAATGAAAAAACTAATAGCTCAGATGAGTTTTTGATACAAAAAAGAGAACCTCTAACAGTCCCTCCGTCAGGTGCAGAACTACCTTCACCAGATACTTTAGATAAACAAGAATCAGCAGAAAAAAAAAATATTGAACAAATTTTAAATACAAAAAAGGATAAAAAAAATAAAACATTAAAAAATTCCACAAACGAAGAGTCAATTTTGAGTCAAATTAATAAATAAATTATGACATCTAATTTAATAATAAAATCAAATATTAATAGTTCTTATCTAGATAAAAAACTTTTAAAAATAAATAAAAAAGATATGAAAAAAAAATTTAATGATATTAAAAAAAATTTTAATAACAGCAAAAATCTCTTTCACACCTTAAATAAAAATTATAAATTAAATTTAAATTTAAAAAAAATTAAAAAAAATAAAAAATTTGCTATAATAGGTATGGGTGGATCAATACTGGCTTCTAAATCAATTTATTCATTTTTAGAATATAAGATAAAAAAAAAATTTATATTTTTAGATAATTTAGATGAAATTAAGATTAAAGAAATAAATAAAGAAAAATATTTTTTTATTTTTATTTCTAAGTCTGGCAATACGATTGAAACTTTAATAAATATTGGTCTTTTAAAACAAGCAATAAATTCAAAAAATTCTTTAATAATTTGTGAAAAAAAAATTAATGCCCTTAATGAGATATCCAAAAAAAAGAATATTAATATTATAGAACATAAAAAATATATAGGAGGTAGATATTCTGTTTTTTCAGAAGTAGGAATGATACCCGCATATTTAATGGGATTAAGTATTAAAGAATTGAGAAAAAACATAAATAATTACTTATTTAAAAAGAATAAAATAAAAATTTTATTAAAAAATTCTTTAGAGTTAACTAATCTTCATATGAATAAAAAAATTTCTTCAATTGTTTTTTTAAACTATTGTTCTAGATTGAATAACTTTAGTTTTTGGTGCCAACAATTGATATCTGAGAGCTTAGGAAAAAAAGGAATGGGTATTTTACCGATTGTTTCTCCAGCTCCAAAAGATCATCATAGTTTACTACAATTATATTTGGACGGTCCAAAAGATAAAGTATTTTATATTTTAAGTTGTAAAAACTTGTATAATTTTAAAACTAAAAAAAACTTTTTATTTAAACATTATAAAAATTTATCAAGCATTAAACTTGAAAAAGTAATTAACTCTCAAAAAAAGGCTTTAATTCAAATTTTGAGAAGAAAAAAGATACCTTATCGAATAATACATATTAATAAATCAAATGAAGCATCTTTAGGAGAACTATTTTCTTATTTTATATTAGAGACTGCTTTATCTGGTTTGACTATGAAAATTAATCCTTTTTCTCAAGATGCAGTTGAAGAAGTAAAAACTTTAACAAAAAAATATTTAACTAAATAAAAGAGCCAATAATTATTTTGGAGCGTCCATATATTTTGACTTTATTAATCTGAATTAAATTTTTTAAATCGTCCATAGAATTTGACTCACGATGAATTATTACAATATTTTTTTTATTAAAACCTTTTAATTCTTTCAATTTCTTAAGATCATTAATATATTCGTTATTTGCATATGGAGGGTCTAAAAAAAAAATATCATATTTCTTATTTTTGATATCTTTATTTAAAAAATCGCTAGTATTTTTTTGATATAAAAAAACATTATTTTTTATCGATAGATTATCTATATTTTTTTTTAAAAGATTGGTTGCATTAATATTTTTTTCTACAAAAGTAACATTTTTTGCATTTCTAGATATACACTCGAAACCAAATGAACCGCATCCTGAATATAAGTCCAAAACTTGAGTATTTTTGATATTAAGATTTAATACTACAGAGTGAGATATAATATTGAAAATATTTTCTTTTACGAAATCCCTTAAAGGACGTGTCGATGCTAGATCAAAATAGATTAATTTTTTTCCTTTAAATTTACCACCAATGATTCTCATTCGATTTAGATTACTCTCCACCCAATATCTTTTCTATAAAATCCATATTTCCAATTAATTTTTTTTAATATCTTCAAAATATTTTTTCTAATATCTAAAAAATTATTTCCAGTTGAGGTTACGTTTAAAACTCGACCACCCGAAGATAAAATATTTTTACGATTTATTTTTGTTCCAGCATGATATATAAAAGAGTTTTTTGAAAGTTTAATCTCGTTTAAATTTTTTATTATTTTATTTTTTTTATATTTACCCGGATATCCCTTTGAACACAAAACTATTGTCATACATTTTTTTTTATGCCATTTTATTTTAATTTTATTTAATTTATTATCAATTACTGCATTTATAATTTTTACTAAATCTGTTTTTATTCTTGGCATAATAACCTGGCATTCTGGATCTCCCATTCTAATATTATATTCGATTAAATATGGTTCGTTATTTTTAACCATTAATCCAGCATATAAAAAACCTTTATATGCTTTTCTCTTTTTTTTTAATGCATTAAGAGTTGGTTTAATAATTTTATTAATAATTTTATTTTCTAGAGATTTAGTAATTATAGGCGCAGGTGAGTAAGCACCCATACCCCCAGTATTAAGACCTTTTTCTTTTTCACCAACTTTTTTGTGGTCTTGAGCAGAGCCTATAAAAGAAAAATGATTTTTATCTACCACCAAAAAGTAACTTACTTCTTCCCCAGATATAAACTCTTCTAAGACTAAATGTTTTGAACTTTTAAATTTTCCTAAAAATATTTGTTTTGATATTTTTAAAACTTCTTTAGCTGATTTACATATACTAACACCTTTACCTGATGCTAAACCATCAGCTTTTACCACTATTGGTAATTTATTTCTTTTTAAAAAATATTTTACATTTTTAATATTTTTACAAAATTTAAAATTAGCTGTTGGAATATTATTTTTTTTACAAATCGATTTCATAAAAAATTTTGATCCTTCTAATTTAGATGCGTATTTATTTGGTCCAAAAACTCGAATTTTATTTTTATTTAAAAAATCAACTAGTCCATTTACTAAAGGTTCCTCTGGACCTATTATGACTAAATTTATATTATTTTTTTTAATAGAATTAAGGAGAAGCCTAAAATCTCTATAATCTATAGGAACGTTAGTACAAATTTTTTCAGTTCCCGCATTCCCAGGAATACTAAATATTTTATTAACACTTGGAGATTCTTTTAACTTTTGACACAAAGCATGTTCTCTACCGCCACTTCCAATTATTGCAATATTCATATAAAATAAATTCTATAACTTTATATAATGAATAAAATTAAAGCTAAACTTAAATATAAACCAAATTCTTTTGAAATAATAGAAAATGGTGATTATGTAATTTGTGCAGTTTCAAAAAAACAGATACCAATTAATAAATTAAATTACTGGAATGTTAGTTTACAAGAGGCATATTACTCGCCAATTGAAGTCCACAAAAGATTCAAAGTTATTAAGAAATAATTTATCTCCATCTATCATGAGTAAGTATCCATTGATCTGGATTTTTTAATATCATTTTTTCTATAATAGAATTTATTTTTAAGCTAAGTTGAATTTTATTTTTTATATTATTTTCCATTGATGAAACTTCTATTGGCTCAAAAATCTCCATTTCAAAATTATTATTTTTATTTCTAAAAATATAAACCGGAACTATTTTACACTCAAATCTAAGTGCTAATTGTGCGGGTAGAGTAGTGGTTGAAGCTTTTGTTTTAAAAAAAGGTAGTTTTTCTCCTTCACTTAATCTTTGATCTACCATTAAAGCTATACTTGTCTTATTTTTAATATGATTAATTGTTTGCCTCACACCATTAAGTCCTTTTTTTATTTGATTTTTACAAATATATTTTTTCCTTAGTCGCCTCATAAATGGATTTAAAAAAATATTATTTAAAGGCCTATATATAGTTGCAAGGTTAAATCCATATTTAGATAATTGCATTGCCATTAATTCAAAATTAGCAAAATGGCCGGAGATAAAAATTACAGGTTTTTTTTTCTCTTTAATTTTATCAAGAAAAATTTTTCCTTTTAAATTAATTTTTGACTCAAAATCTTTCGAATATCTGAATTTATCTAAGAATAAATATTCAACAAAAGTCATTCCATAGTTTGACCACATCTTAGATATTATTTCTTTTTTTTATTTTTATCAAAATTACTATCAATTAGTACAAGGTTCTTATCAATAATTTTTTCAGATTTAATAATTGGGCCTATTAATCTGAAAATTTTACTAAAAATAAACCGGCTTAAATTTAAGCCTAATAATTTTATTATTATAAAGAAAAAATAAATTATAATTGCTTCAATTAAATATTTAATTTTTTTCATACAATAAATCTTGAATTCTTTTTAAAAATAAATTTTCATTTTCTAAAACTATTTTAATCGGTAAAAAATTTATATCATTGTAACCTATTTTTTTTAATCTGAAATAATCTTTTTCCGTAGTTAATAAATGTAGGTTGTTTTTTTTTGCTTTTTCTAACAATTGTTCAATTTCTTTTTTTGAATAATTATAATGATCTGGAAAATAAATCTCCTCCTCTACTTTGATTTTATATGATCTTAATAAATCGAAAAAATTCTCTGGATTTCCAATTCCAGCAAAAGCTAAGTAATTTTTTTTAAAATTATTTAAATTTTCAGGTAAATATTTTGAGTAAAATATTGATATATTGTTAGAAATCTTTTTAAATTTTTTTTCAATTTCAACATTTTTCTTTCCATTTACTATTATAATATTAGACCTTTTAATGGAATTTAAATTTTCCCTAAGTGGTCCAGAAGGAATGGTATGTCCATTTCCAATCATTTGTTTCTCGTTAAAGCATAGTATATTTATTTTTTTATATATAGAATAATCTTGAAATCCATCATCTAACACTATTACATCAAAATTATTTTTAATAGCCTCTTTTATAGCTATAACTCTTTTTTTTTGAACAAAAATTTTTTTTGACTTGCTTTTAACAAAGTCAATTTCATCCAACTGATCTTTATAATACTTTTTAATAATTACTGGTTTTTTTTTTTGATCTTTAAGCAGGTCGTAAACTTTTAAAGATACAGGTGTTTTACCGGTCCCGCCTAAATAAATATTACCTACACAAATAATTGGTATTTCAAATCTTATACGATTCGTTATTTTAAATTTGATCCATAGTAAGCATTGAATAATAATAGAAATTGGAAGTAATATAATTGACCAAAAATTCATATATTTTTTTGACCAAAATCTAGGTTTAATTAATTTCATAAAAAAAGATTATTTAATCTATTTAACGTATTTGTAAGTATTTTTTTTCCGTATTTTTCTAATTTAACTATTCTTTTTTTATCAATTTTTTTTTTACTTTTAAAATCATTAATTAAAAAAGATGTTAAATCATCTACAGTATTTATTTCATTGGCCATTCGATATTTTTTTAAGTGTTCATAAACTTCCTTAAAATTATAAACATATGGCCCATGATAAATAGAACATCCCAAATAAGCAGCTTCTATAGGATTTTGCCCTCCAACTGAATGTAAATTCTTCACTTTTGATTTACCTATAAATACGCTTTTACAATAATCTAAATATTTCCTTAAAATACCATAAGAGTTTATAATTAAAATCTCTGACTTGTTATCAATTATTTGTTTTTCACTATCGATTATCTGACTTTTTAAATTTAATTTTTTTGTCTTAGAATAAATATCCATTGATCTATTGATGTGTCTTGGAATTATTATTGTAATTAATTTTTTATATTTTTTTTTCAAATTTTTATGAACGTTCATGCAAAAAACCTCCTCAGTTTTGTGAGTACTTATCGCACACCAAACTTTATATTTATTAAAATAGTTAATAATTTTTTTTGACAATTGTATTTTTTTATCTTCATTTTTTACAAATTTTAAATTTCCAAAATATTTTATATTTTTTGCATTTAAGATTTTAAGGTTTTTTTTAGAGTTTAAACTAGAGGAAATACAAAGATCAAAAGATGAAAAAATTTTCCTTGAGAAATTTTTTATAATTTGCCAACTATTTAGTGTTTTGTCTGTAATTCTTGCATTTATTAAAGCTAAAGGAATTTTATTTTTTTTTATCTCATAAATAAAATTAGGCCAAATTTCCGAGTCAATGAATATTGCAATATCAGGTCTAAAAGTACTTAAAAAGTTTTTTACTAAATGAGGAACATCTAAAGGAAAATAAAAATGTTTAATTTTTTTTTTATTTTTAAATTCTTTTTCAATTATTTTTGCAGAACTTACAGTAACTGAAGTAATTAAAATTTTAATATTTCTTTTTTTTTCATAATTTTTTATCAGTTGTTTAATACTTAAAATTTCCCCAATACTAGCTCCATGGAACCAAATTAAAGTTTCTTTATTTTTTTTAAAATTCTTAATATTAGTTTTTAAAATTTTTTCGGTGAATCTTTTCGGATCCTCTTTTTTTATGAGAACTCTAAAAAAAATCAATAAAATAAATATAGGAAAAAAAAAAATCGAAATTAATCTATAGGTAGAATACATAAGTATTATTTAAGTTGCTTTTGATACAAAGATTTATATTCATTACAATTTTTTATCAAATACTCATGATTACCAGAATTAACAATTGCTCCATCTTTTAAAACATAAATTGTATCTGCATTATGAATTGTTGAAAGTCTGTGCGCAATTACAAGAGTTGTTTTGTTTTTTGTAAGATTGCTAATCGCATTCTGAACAATTTCTTCTGAATCTGCATCTAGTGAAGATGTTGCTTCATCTAATAGAATAATTGGAGATTTTTTTAGAATAGCTCTGGCTATAGATATTCTTTGTTTTTGTCCTCCAGATAACCTGACTCCATTTTCTCCTATCATTGTATTATAATTATTAGGTAAATTATTTATGAATTCGTCTGCTGCAGCAAATTTACAAGCTTCGATTATTTCATTTTTAGTTGATAAGATGTTCGCATAAGCTATATTGGCCTCCACGGTATCATCAAACAGAATTACATCTTGACTTACTAATGACATATTTTTTCTTAATGATTTTAATGAAATTTCTTTTATGTTTTGATTATCAATAAAAATATCTCCATTTTGAGGATCATAAAATCTTGGCAATAAATTAATAATCGTACTTTTGCCAGCTCCACTATGGCCAACAAAAGCAGTCATAGACTCTCCTTTAATTTTTAAATTTACATTTTTAATCGCTCTATCTTTTGATACTAAATATTTAAAACTTACGTCTTTAAATTCAATATTTGTATTTTTGATTTTAAGATCTGGAAAATTATTTTGATTATTAATTTCTATTGGCTTATCTATAACAGTAAATATTCTTTTTGCTGCGGCTGACCCCTGATATGCTAACATATTTATAGTAGCCAATGATCTTATTGGTTGATAAGCAAGCATCATAGCGGCCAAAAATGAAAAAAAATTATTTACCTCTAGCTCTCCAGTATTAATTAATTTTCCAGAAAAAAAGATAAATCCTGCAATCATTACTCCAGTAAGTATTTCCATTATTGGAGTAGCTCTAATCATAACGCTCGCAATTTTTATATTTTTACCAATTAACTCATTTATAATATTTAAAGCATTGGTCTTTTCATTTTTTTCTTTTTGATAAATTCTAATCATTTTAGAACCTTTTAAAATTTCTGATAAAAAAGTTACTAATCGACCAGAAATTTCTCCTGCCTCACTAGTAGCTTTACCTATTCTTTTACCTAGACTTTTTGCTAAAGTTGCGGCTAGAGGCATCATGAATAAAGCAAAAATAGATAATTTCCAATTTTGATAAAACATTACAGAGGTAAGAGCTATTAATGTAAAGGTATCTTTCATTAAATTTAAAACACCAGAGCTTACCAATGTCTGTACTTGGCCAGCATCAAACATTATATTAGAAATATATTTTCCAGAATGTTTATTTTCTAAAGTTTGAATATCCGCAGTTAAAATATTTTCAGCTATTTGCTTTTGAAGTTCTCCAGATATTAAATATCCAACAGTTATTACATTTATTCTAGCGAAGTATAGAGAAATACCTTTAGCTGAAAAAGCTAATACAATTAAAATTGGTATTAGCCAAGCTAATGTTGTGTCTTTTTCAATAAATATTTTTTTTACAGCCGGATCAAGCAACCAAGCTGTAGAAGCTGTGCTACCTGCAATTATTATTGAAAGTATTAAGGCTATTATTATTCTTTTTAAATTTTTTCTTACGTATTCTTTATAAAGTCTTTTTAAAATTATTTTTAATTCAAAAAATTTCATTATAAATTTACTCCTAAAGATAAATTAAGAAATATTAAAAATAAAATTAAACCTGAATAGTTATTTAATTTAAAAGCTTTTAAACAAGAGCTTGGAGATGTTTTTTTAAATATTATTAATTGATAAATTAAACTTGATAAGTAAATTAAAAATAGTAAAAAATTTTGTAAATTTAATTCCATTTTAAAATGTAGTAAGCAAATTAACAAAATCGCATTTATTGAATAACATATTGTTACAAATAATTTTATATCTTTTTTAAATTTAATAGAGGTTGATTTATTTCCAATAATTTCATCATCTACAATATCTTGTGCTCCATAAATGGTGTCATAGCCTAATGTCCAAAATATGGCTGCAACATAAATTAAGAAAATATCAATAGATAAATAGTTAGAAACTGAGGCCCAAGCCATCACAACGCCCCAATTAAATGTTAAACCTAGAAATAATTGCGGCCAGTAAGTTATTCGTTTCATAAATGGATAAGAAAAGGCTAAAAACATAGATGAGATTCCTAAAAAAATAGTAAGAGCATTAAATTGAATTAAAATAAAAAAAGAAATTAAACATAAGATAAGTGTATAAACTAAAGATTGAGTAACAGAAATTTTGCCAGAAGCTAACGGTCTATTTTTAGTTCTTTTAACTTTTTTATCTATTTTTCTGTCAACAATATCGTTTACAATGCACCCAGCACTTCTCATCAAAACTGATCCAAAAAAGAATAATAATATGTAAATTAAAAAAATATTAAAATTTTGATCAAAGTTATAAGCATATGCCAAACCCCAAGAACAAGGCCAAAACAAAAGCATAAAGCCAATAGGTTTATTTAATCTTGTCAAATCTATAAATATTTTAAGTTGTTTCATGAAAATATGACTTGTAAATATCAAACAGTATATACATAATCAATTTGATTCGATATGGATGTAGATTATACAGTAGCTGCCCTTATGTTTCCTGCCATACCTTTAATGATGACAATGTATAGCAATAGATTTCATACATTGAGCGCATTAATTAGACAAATACATGATCAATATACTTTTGAAAAGAAAATTCCTCCGGAATGGGAAAACCAATTACATGTTTTAAATAAAAGAACTAATTTACTTAAATATGTTATGGGATTTGCAGCTTTTGGTTTTTTATTTAATATGTCAACTGTTTTAATGCTTTACTTAGATAGTGTGCAAATAGCTCGATTAAATTTTGCCGCATGTTGTATTTGCATGATAGTTTCAATTTTTTTATTTTTACAAGAAATTAGACTGTCTAATCAAGCGCTAAAATTTCATTTAAGTGACATGGACTCAATGAAAAAAGATTTGTAATTAATTTTTTTTAGTTGAATTTTTTTTAAATAAAGAAATCCCATTTTTTAATTTATGATCATAAGATTCATTAAAAGTAGTTAATTGCCATCCTTGCATTCTTAATTTTATTTTTTCTAAATTTTTTATTCTCCATTCTTTAGTAGTCTTATTATTTTTCCAATATTTTTTTTCTCTCTCAGTTCTAGCACACCCATAACAAAATCCTGTTAAAGGATCTGTTTTACAAATACTAATACAAGGAGAAATAATTTTATTTTCCATTAGGGAATTAATATGGCAGGACCAGTTAGTTTTCTTGCTTCTAAATCTTTATGAGCCTGTTTAGCTTCCGATAATTTATACTCTTTAAAAATATTTACTTTAATCATCCCGAATTTTATCTTTTCGAAAATTGCATCTGCACCAGCTTGTAATTCTTCTCTGTTTGTAAAATAATGACCGATTGTTGGTCTCGTTAAGTAAAGACTCTTGGATTGAATATCTTTAGGAACATCAACTGGATTAAGTGGACCTGATGCATTTCCAAAGCTTACCATCATTCCTCTTGGCTTTAGACATGCTATTGAACCTTTAAATGTATTTTTTCCAACTCCATCAAAAACAGCGTTTACCCCCTCGTTATTAGTAAACTTCATAACTTCTTTTGCAAAATCATCTTTTGAATAGTTAATCACGTGAGCGTAGCCGTTTGCTTTTGCAATTGTGATTTTTTCATCGGACCCAACAGTGCCTATTACTTTTGCTCCAATACTATTTGCCCATTGAGCAAATAATTGACCAACACCTCCCGCTGCAGCATGAAATAAAATAGTTTCTCCGGCTTTAAGTTTGTAAGTTTTACAAATCAGATAATGAGTTGTAAGTCCTTTAGTCATTAATGTTGCTGCTAACTTATGAGAAATACCATCTGGAACTTTAACCACTATTTTTGCTGGCAAATTTCTTTGCTGGGAGTAAGCTCCTATAGGCATGGAAGCGTAAGCTATATTATCTCCTACACTAAATTCGGTTACATTAGATCCTATTTCCTCAACTTTACCAGCAGCCTCCAATCCAATTCCGCTAGGCATAGGCAAAGGGTATAAACCCGATCTATGATAAGTATCAATATAGTTAAGTCCAATTGCATGATTTGTTACTTTTATTTCATCTGGACCAGGTGAACTTACACTAATATCTGAAAGTTCTAAAACGTCTGGGCCGCCATTTTTTTTTATGATAATTGATTTAGGCATATTTTAACAAAATTACTTAAATTTTTAATATTTAGCAAATGTTCCGTTATTATAGTCTTGGATAGCTTCAAGTATTTCTGCTTTTGTATTCATGACAAAAGGACCACCTCTTGCGATTTTCTCACCAATAGGTTTACCAGCTATAAATAAGAACTCTGTTCTTTTAATCGCTTTAATTTCAAGGTTACTACCTTTTTCAAGTAATATTAAATTACTTTCATTAACTTTACTGTGTTCTTTTTTTCCAATTTTTAACTCACCTTTAAGACAATAGATAAAGGAATTATGCCCTAAAGGTATGACGCATTTAAAATCTTTCCCCTCATTCAAAATAATATGAAAATAAATTGGATCAACGTTATGATATTTCTGAGGTCCTTCCGCTTTTTCATATTTGCCGGCAATTACTTTTACTATTTTTTCATCATCCTTGTGAACACCAAGTTCTTTGCCTTTGATATATAGATATTCTGGTTTATTTTTTTTTAATTTAGAGGGCATATTAATCCAAAGTTGAAACCCTAATAATTTTCCACCAGACATTGCTGGCATTTCAGAATGTATGATGCCTCTTCCTGTTTTCATCCACTGAACATCGCCTGCCTCCATTTCACCTTTGGAACCTGTGCTGTCTTCATGTTCAAATTTTCCTTTCAACATATAGGTTACAGTTTCAATACCTCTGTGCGGATGAGGAGGGAATCCTGCAACGTAGTCATCTTTATTTTCAGATCCAAACTCATCAAGCATTAAAAATGGGTCAACATAATCTGCTTCTGGAGTGCCAATGCTTCTTTTAAGCTTAACTCCAGCTCCATCAGATGTTTCTGTTGCCTTAATAATTTTTTTTATTTCGATTTGTGACATAATTTAAATATAATTAAAGTTTATATTATTTCAAGTAGTTGTAATAAATTTTTAATTTCATTTTTAGGTTTATAATCAAGATTATCAAATACAGATTTATTTCTATTTACCCAAACAGAATTATATCCATAGTTACCTCCTCCAGATACATCCCAAGTATTTGCACTTAAAAAAGTTATTTCATTTGGTTTAATATTATATTTTTTTACAGGTATATCATAAACTTTTGAGTCAGGTTTATAGATTTTTACTTGTTCTACTGAAAAAAGATCATCGAATAAGTTTTCTAAATTATTACTTTTAACTAATTCGCTTAAAAGAGCAGGCGTTCCATTAGAAAGAATTGAAAGTTTAAATTTTTTATTTTTTAAGTTTTCTAGCACTGCTTTAACCTCAGTATAAGGAGATAAAACTTTATAAAGATTTAATAATTCATTTTTCATAT
>MDTC01242576.1_pt1 | contig 17383 bp, 16 predicted proteins | sample 811181 | NCBI WGS metagenome assembly MDTC01 (sample SAMN05326644, study PRJNA326480) | marine metagenome | isolation source: seawater | place: Pacific Ocean: North | collected 2011 | reverse complement strand
GTTGAGTAATTAGTGAATAAGGGCCAATAGATCTTGAATGCATTTTATCATCAACCATGTGCCCTAATTTCAACATATATATAACTCCAACAGTAGCAGCCTGATCAAAACGTTCACCAGTACCACCATCATAAAGATAAGTATGACCATAGCGAGGTATTTTAGCTTTATCTGTTAATTCATCAATTTGATCAGAACTAGCCCCATCAAATATTGGAGTAGAATACTTCTCTCCTAATTTTTGACCTGCCCAACCTAAAACAGTCTCGTAGATTTGCCCAATATTCATTCTAGAAGGAACTCCAAGAGGGTTTAAAACAATATCCACTGGTGTACCATCTTCTAAAAATGGCATTTCTTCTTGCCTAACTATTCGAGCAACAATACCTTTATTTCCATGACGACCAGCCATTTTATCTCCCACTTTAAGTTTTCTTTTTTTAGCTATATAAACTTTAGCTAATCTTTTTATTCCAGCAGGCAATTCATCTCCAACACTAATTGTAAACCTTTCTCTACGAAATGAACCTTGAAGATCATTTTCTTTGATTTTATAATTATGAATCAAATCCCAAATTAATTTGTTAGTTTCATTACTTATTGTCCAACTTCCTTTAGTTAAATGAGAATAATCTTCAAGATTAGACAACATTTTTAGAGTGTATTTTTTCCCTTTTGGAAGAACTTCTTCCCCAAGATCATTTTCCACACCCTGACATGTTTTACCATTTACAATCGTAAATAATTTTTCAACCAAAATCGATTTTAATTCATCAAATTTTTTATTATAAATAGAATCTAATTCTTCTAGTTCTAGTTTATCTTGATTTCTTTTTCTTTTATCTTTAATCGATCTAGTAAAAAGTTTCTTGTCAATCACTATACCATGAAGAGATGGTGGAGCCTTCAAGGAAGCATCCTTAACATCCCCTGCTTTATCTCCAAAAATTGCTCTTAGAAGTTTTTCTTCTGGAGTTGGATCAGACTCTCCTTTTGGAGTTATCTTTCCAATTAAAATATCACCTGGATTCACTTCAGCTCCAATTCTAATCATTCCAAATTCATCAAGATCTTTTGTTGCCTCTTCACTAACATTTGGGATATCATCTGTTAACTCTTCAGCTCCAAGTTTAGTATCCCTAACATCTAAAGAATATTCATCAATATGAATAGAAGTAAAAACATCATCTCTAACAACTTTTTCAGAAATAACAATAGCATCCTCAAAATTATATCCTTTCCATGGCATAAAAGCGACTTTTAAATTTCGTCCTAAAGCTAACTCACCTTCATGAGTTGCATAACCTTCAGATAAAATCTGGCCTTTAGTTACTTTATCACCTTTTTTTACAAGAGGCTTGAGATTTATACAAGTACCTTGATTAGTCTTCCTAAATTTTATTAAATCATATTTTTTACTTTCATCCTCAAATCCTACTAATTTTTCAGTTTCAGAAAAATTATATTTTATTATTATTTTTTTTGAATCAACATATTCAACAATTCCATCCCCTTCAGCATTAATTAAAACTCTTGAATCAGATGCAACTTGCAATTCCAATCCAGTTCCTACTATAGGAGCTTCAGGCTTTAAAAGAGGCACAGCTTGTCGCATCATATTTGAACCCATTAGAGCTCTATTTGCATCATCATGTTCTAAAAATGGAATTAATGAAGCAGAAATTGACGCAATTTGATTTGGTGCTACATCTGTATAATTAATAGATTTAGAGTCAACAACTGGAAAATCTCCTTCTTCTCTAGCAATAATTTTCTTTACTTTTATTTTTCCATTTTCATCAAATGGAATATTTGCCTGAGCAATTAATTTATTTTCTTCCTCTTCAGCAGTAAGGTAAACAGTCTCATTTAAATTAATTTTTCCATTCAAAACTTTTCTATATGGTGTCTCAATAAAACCTAAACTATTTACTTTAGCATAAACACTTAATGAAGAAATCAAACCAATATTTGGTCCTTCAGGAGTCTCAATAGGACATAACCTACCATAGTGAGTATAATGAACATCTCTAACTTCAAAGCCAGCCCTTTCTCTTGATAATCCCCCAGGTCCAAGGGCAGATAATCTTCTTTTGTGAGTCATTTCAGCTAAAGGATTAGTCGCATCCATAAATTGAGATAATTGATTTGTTCCAAAAAAAGTATTAATAACAGACGATAGGGTTTTTGCATTAATTAAATCTATAGGAGTAAAAACTTCATTATCTCTAACATTCATTCTTTCTCTTATTGTTCTAGCCATTCTAGCAAGTCCTACACCAAATTGAGATGACAATTGTTCTCCTACAGTTCTAACCCTTCTATTTGATAAATGATCAATATCATCTATTTCAGCTTTAGAATTAACTAATTCAATTAAATATTTGACAATAGTAATAATATCTTGTTTAGTTAAAATTTGCTTGTCCATTTCAACATCATTACCTAATTTCTTATTCATCCTATAACGCCCAACTTCTCCTAAATTATAACGTTGATCAGAAAAAAATAATTTATCTATAATACCTCTTGCCGTTTCTTCATCAGGTGGCTCAGCATTTCTCAATTGTCGATATATATGTTCAACAGCCTCTTTTTCAGAATTTGTAGGATCTTTTTGAAGTGTATTATGAATAATGGCAAAATCTGACATATGAGCATCTTCCTTATGCAGTAAAATTGTTTTAATATTAGATTCGAGTATAAGTTTAATGTGATCCTTCTCAATTAGAGTATCTCTATCAATTATAATTTCATTTCTCTCAATTGATATTACCTCTCCTGTATCTTCATCAACAAAATCTTCATGCCAAGTATTTAAAACTCTTGCAGCTAGTTTTCTTCCTAACACTTTTTTAATTCCCGTTTTTGTTACTTTAACTTCTTCTGCTAAATCAAATATTTCAAGAATATCCTTATCCCTTTCATATCCAATAGCCCTAAATAAGGTAGTAACAGGTAATTTTTTCTTTCTATCAATATAAGCATACATGACATTATTTATATCAGTAGCAAACTCAATCCAAGATCCCTTAAAAGGAATAACTCTTGCTGAATAAAGTTTTGTACCATTTGCATGAAATGATTGTCCAAAAAATACTCCTGGAGATCGGTGTAATTGAGAAACTACAATTCGCTCTGCACCATTAATTACGAATGTACCACTAGGAGTCATATAAGGAATTGTTCCAAGAAAAACATCCTGAACAATAGTCTCAAAGTCTTCGTGATCTGCGTCAGTACAATATAATTTTAATCTTGCTTTTAAAGGAACTGAGTAAGTTAATCCTCTTTCTATACATTCCTGAATAGAATACCTAGGTGGATCTATAAAATAATCAATAAACTCTAGTATAAATTGATTTCTGGTATCAGTAATAGGAAAATTCTCCTTAAAGGTATTAAACAACCCTTCCTCAGCTCTATCATCAGATTTTGTTTCTAATTGAAAAAAATCTTGGAAAGATTTAATCTGTATATCTAAAAAGTCGGGATAATTGGGTTTCTCTTTTGATGTAGAAAAATTGATTCTGTTCGATATTGAATTTGACATGTTATATTAAATTAGTAATTTATTTTAAATGAACTTAAATGATTTTTGAGTGAATAAAACAGAACGGTTTAGAGTGATTATAATCACTCTAAACCTAAGCAATAAAACTTAAAACTATTTTAATTCAACTTCTGCTCCAGCCTCTTCTAAAGATTTTTTCATACTTTCTGCTTCATCTTTAGAAACACCTTCCTTTATTGGGCTTGGCGCATTATCAACAAGATCTTTTGACTCTTTAAGGCCAAGACCTGTAAGTTCTTTTACTAATTTAACAACAGCCAATTTTGAACCTCCGGCTGCAGATAAAATTACATCAAATTCAGATTTTTGCTCTGAATCAGCTTCGTCTGATCCAGAAGAAGGTCCAGCTACAGCAACAGCTGCTGCTGCTGGTTCAATACCATAATCATTTTTTAAAATATCAGCTAATTCATTAACATCTTTAACTGATAAGTTAACTAACTTTTCTGCGAATTCTTTTAAATCTGCCATTTTCTAGTGTTTGAATTTTAAATATTAATTAATTGTTTTCATAAATTTATTCTCAGACATTTAACGATCTGAAAGTGTTTTCAATATACCTGATAATTGATTTCCACTCGATTTAAGAGCAGAAATTACATTTTTAGCAGGTGATTGAAGTAAGGAAATTATATCTCCTATAAGTTCCTCTTTTGATTTAATAGAAACCAAACTATCAATTTGATTATCACCTAAGTAAATAGATTCCTCAACATAAGCTCCCTTAAGTATTGGTTTTTCATGTTTTCTTCTAAAGTTTTTAATAACCTTTGCAGGTGCATTACCAACATTAGAAAACATTAAAGATGTATTACCTTTTAATACATCTTTAAATTCACTGAAATCTTTTTCACAAGATTCCATAGCTCTTTCCAAAAGAGTGTTTTTGACAACAGACAATCTAATGCCAGCATTAAAACATGCTCTTCTCAATTCAGAAGTATTTTTAGAATTTAAACCAGCAATATCAGTAAAATAAAGCACTTTTGACTCAACCAAGTCATTAGCTAATTTATTAACCACTTCTGTTTTTTGTTCTTTAGTCATTTACTCAATATTTTATTTATACTAAATTAGTATCAACAGCAATACCATAACTCATAGTACTTGACATAGAAATACTTTTAAGATAACTACCTTTAGTACTTGTTGGTTTTAATTTAATAACTGTTTTGATTAGTTCATCAGCATTTTCAAAAATTTTATCAGCAGAAAATGAAGCCTTAGCAATCGAGGAATGAATTATTCCATCTTTATCTACTTTAAAATCAATTTTACCACTCTTAATATCACTTATAGCTTTTTTAATATCCATCGTAACTGTACCGGTTTTAGGATTTGGCATTAATCCTCTAGGACCAAGAATTTTACCTAATGATCCTATTTTAGCCATTAAAGTTGGCATAGTTACAATTACATCTACGTCAGTCCATCCATCTTTAATTTTTTGTAAAAATTGATCTAAACCAATAAAATCCGCTCCACCTTCTTTTGCTTCATCTTCTTTATCTGGAGTCACTAATGCTAAAACTTTAACATTTTTACCTGTTCCATGAGGAAGTCTTACAATTCCTCTAACCATTTCATTAGCTTTTTTTGGATCTACTCCTAATCGAATAGCAAGATCAACAGATGCATCAAAATTAACCTTTGTAATTTCTTTAACTAATGAAGATGCTTCATTGAGAGAATATAACTTATTCTGATCTACCTTTGACATTAATTCCTTTTGTTTTTTTGTAAGTTTACCCATTTCAATTTTTAATTATTATCAGGAAACTTTCCTGAAACTTTAAACCCCATAGATCTAGCTGTACCTGCAACCATTTTCATAGCTGACTCTATTTTAAAAGCATTTAAATCTTGCATTTTATCTTCAGCTATTTTTTTTATTTGTTCCCAAGTAACTGAAGCTACTTTATTTCTATTAGGTTCTCCAGAACCTTTTTTTGTTTTGGCTGCTTCCATTAACTGAACAGCTGCAGGAGGAGTCTTAATTATAAAATCAAAAGATTTATCTTGATAAACAGATATAACAACTGGAAGTAATTTTCCAGGCTTATCTTGTGTTCTCGCGTTAAATTGTTTACAAAATTCCATAATATTCACACCAGCAGCACCCAACGCTGGACCAACCGGAGGAGAAGGATTAGCAGCTCCACCTCTAACTTGCACTTTTAAAACCTTTTCGACTTGTTTAGCCATTTTTATTTTTTAAATTAAAAAATTATAATATAAATTTTATATTTTTTCAACTTGCATATAGCTTAATTCTAATGGTGTTTTTCTACCAAAAATCTTAACCATTACCTCAAGCTTTCTTTTTTCCTCATTAATATTTTCAATATTACCAGTAAATCCATTGAATGGACCGTCAATGACTTTAATAGTCTCTCCAATAATAAAAGGAATAACTGCATGTTCTTTATTTAAAGCTAATTCATCAACCTTACCAAGCATTCTATTTACCTCTGATTTTCTTAAAGGAATAGGTTCACCCCTCTTAGTTTCTCCTAAGAATCCAATAACATTTGTAACAGATTTTATAATGTGAGGGATTTCTCCTATTAAGTTTGCCTTTATCATTATATATCCAGGAAAATAAACTTTCTCTTTACTAACCTTTTTGCCATTACGAATTTGAATAACTTTTTCAGTAGGAACAAGAATATCCTCTATATAACTTTCAAAACCAAGTCTAGTTATTTCTGACATAATATAATCTTTTATCTTTGATTCTTTCCCGCTAACAGCCCTAATTACATACCATTTTTTTTCAGTAGTTTCAACCATAAATCAATTAATTAATTTAAAATAAATAGTAATAATTCTTGACAAAACCGTGTCTGCTCCCCAAATAGCAAGTGAAAAAAGCAAAGAAAAAACGAGAACTACAATAGTTAATCTCTGAAGTTCAGCAATAGGGGTCCAGGAAACATTATTTTTTAACTCTTCAAAAGATTCTTTAATATAATTTATAACTGTAGACATTCTCTTTTTATTATCTCATTTTAAGCACGGGTTGAGAGACTCGAACTCCCGACACCTGGTTTTGGAGACCAGTGCTCTACCAACTGAGCTAAACCCGTTTTTAGTTAAAAATAAGTCTCTAAACAAACCCTATTTAATAATTAAAAACTTCCTTCCTAGTCTAAAATTTTTGTGACCTGACCAGCTCCAACTGTTCTACCACCTTCTCTAATAGCAAATCTCAAACCAACACTTAAGGCTATTGGCTGAATCAAATCTACATTAATTGTCAAATTATCTCCAGGCATAACCATTTCAACTCCACTTGGTAAATTTATATTTCCAGTTACATCAGTTGTCCTAACATAAAATTGTGGACGATAATTATTATGGAATGGAGTATGTCTCCCTCCTTCTTCTTTTTTCAAAATATAGACTTCAGCTTCAAATTTTGCATGTGGCTTGACAGACCCTGGTTTACAAATAACCATTCCTCTTTTAATATCTGTCTTTTCAATGCCTCTTAACAATATTCCTACATTATCTCCTGCCTCTCCTCTATCTAATATTTTTCTAAACATTTCTACACCAGTAACTGTAGAACTTAATTTTTCAGCACCCATACCAATTATATCAACAGTATCAGCTGAATTAAAAACTCCCGTTTCAATTCTACCAGTAGCAACAGTACCACGACCAGTAATTGAAAAAACATCTTCAACTGGCATAAGAGCATCCTTTTCAACATCACGTTTTGGTAATTCAATCCATGAATCTACTTCAGTCATTAATTTCATAACTGTATCTACCCATTTTTGTTCTCCATTTAAAGCTCCCAATGCTGAACCAAGAACGCATGGAGTATTATCACCATCATAATCATAAAAAGAAAGTAATTCTCTGACTTCCATTTCAACTAATTCAAGAAGTTCATCATCATCAACCATGTCTGCCTTATTTAAGAAAACGACAAGGCGAGGAACACCAACTTGACGGCCCAATAAAATATGCTCTCTAGTTTGAGGCATTGGTCCATCAGTAGCAGCTACTACTAGAATTGCACCATCCATTTGGGCAGCACCAGTAACCATGTTTTTAACATAATCGGCGTGACCTGGACAATCTACATGAGCATAATGACGTTTTTCAGTTTGATATTCAACATGTGATGTGTTAATAGTTATTCCACGTTCTTTTTCTTCAGGAGCATTATCAATTTGATCAAAGCTTTTTGCTTCAGAAAAACCCGCATCAGCAAGAACCTTTGTTATTGCTGCTGTGAGAGTAGTTTTACCATGATCTACGTGACCTATAGTTCCAATATTTAAATGTGGTTTTGAGCGGTCAAAAGTTTCTTTAGCCATAATTGATTTATTTCGTTATTATTTTAAGAGCTTGCAAATTTAGAAAAAAAATTAATTAATACTTAACAAAAATGATCTTTTTTTCATATTAATGAACCTTATTTTATTGTCAATTTTTATTTGTTATTATTTTACTACATTGTATAAAAATTAAAAACCATGAAAAAACTATTATTTATCTCAATATTTATAACTTCTTTCTTCTCTTTTTCACAAGATTTAACAGTAAATGGAATTCCTATTTCTGAATTGGATGCCCAATACATTAGAATAAATGCTGAAGTTAAATTGCTAAGACCATTTCAAGCTAAAATTTATGTTGACTATGGACAAATTTCAAGAATAAAAGAAATAAAAAAAGGTTATGTCTTAGATGAAAATGGAAAGAAATTCGCCTTTAATGGAATTATGGGTGCAGTGAACCTTTTGATTGAAAACGGATATTTAATTGACCATGTTTATTACAATGGCGATGCTGAATCCGTCAACTATATTATGAAAAAGGTTAAATAAGTAAGTTTTATATTTAATGTATATGAAATCAATCCATAATTTATTTATTAGTTATAAGCTATGAAAAAATTTTCCATTTTATTTGTTCTATTTTTCCCTATTATAACATTATCTCAAGAACCTGTTGAAGATATTTATGGTTATGTAAAAGTTTATTCAATCGAAGGTAAATTACAAAACGAAATCCACAGTAATATTCTAGAATGGATTGGAGAAAATTTTAAATCTCCTCAAGAATCAATTCAATTTAATGAGAAAAATAAAATTATCGTTGACCGTGACTTCAAAATGAGTCCAAAACTAATTCAGACATCACAAAACACAACAACAAACTATAGAGTATCATCTACAATGGTGTTTCTTATAAAAGAAAATAGATTTCGTTTAGAAATGAAATTAAAAGATATTTATTCTTTTGATGGAAAAAAGAGAGAGCCTAACTCAACATGGGGTATAGCAAGCAACCAAGTTGATGAAAATTATATAGGAAATCTTTTATTGGATGGATTTTTAAACGTAAAACAATTTCGTAGATACAATCTAAATTATAGATCTGATTTAAAAGGGGATGTTAAATCAAAAAAAGCTTCAAAATATGTTGATAAAGAAATTAAAAAAGGTATTTACTTAAAAAGAGTTACTAAAGTAGCCAATGAATTAAATGATGAAATAATTTCTGTCTTTAACTCTATTGAACAGCATTTTAAAAACAATTCATCTAATGATGACTGGTAAAAAAATATTAATTCTCATATGAAATTTCTTTATTAATTTTTTCATTTTTGTTGATTTATTTTATCCACTTTAAATATACAAGTTAAAATTTAAACTGAATTAATCTATTGTTAATCTAAGTTCCTGCTGTATCCACTTATTATTGGAAAATATTCAAACGGAGCTTTGATGCCAACTTTTTCAACAGTCCTATTATTAAAATTAATTAATCGATTTGTAAAACCTCCATAAACGGAAACTTTTTCAAGTGAAAAAAAAGTGAACGACTCATTTAAAAGTTCATTTCTTTTTCCTCCTGGCGATATATTTTTTGCAGTTATTATGTTTGCATCCTCATTTTTATATCTTTCTATCAAAACTAATTTATCACCAGAGATATTATAAGTCCATCCCAATGTATTGGATTCAGTTTCATTTACAAATTCACTATACTTTTTCGTAAAAGTTTTGATTTCATCTTCTGATTTATTTTTATTTATTCTCAACTCGACAACTACGGTTACCTCATTTGGAATATATTTTTTATCTGTAGAATTACATCCAATCGTTGCAAATGAAATCAATAATATCAATTTTTTCATTAATTATTTTTTTTTATAATGTACAAAAAAGACCCAAAAGTTCGAATATAGTTCAAACTTTTAAGTCAAATATTAGATAAACCTTTAAAAGGTTTTATTTAATTTAGAAGAAAAGTTAATCAAATCGATAAATATATATCAAAAGATGAAGATTTATAGTTGGTATTTAAGGATCTGTTTAATAGTCCTTTTCGGAAGCCTTTCAGGGTGTAATTCAGGTAAAAAAGATTATACAGATGTCGATTTTATATTACCAATGGGTCAACTTAAAGAATATGAGTTGGATATTGATCATAAAGGCTTGATTTCAAATTTAGATAACAAAACTAAAACGACTGGAGCAAAGATATACAATTCTAACTGTATTAATTGTCATGGAAGTATAGAAGCAGAAGGAACCTTGCCTACAGCATCAAAATTTTGGACTGGAGAGTTTAAGGTTGGGAGCGACCCCTTTTCAATGTATCAAGTGGTTACAAGAGGTTTTCAAACCATGCCGCCACAGGTTCTTTTGACTCCAAAAGAAAAATACAGTGTAATTCAATATATACGAGAAGAATTTGTAAAAAAATACAATCGAGATCAATTTGTAGAGGTTGATTTAGCCTACATCAAAGACCTTCCTATTGGTTCCGCCAAAGGACCAAATTCTGATGGCAATAAGCCATGGGAGGTCATGAACTATGGGGATTTTTTAATTAATACTTATGAATTAGCGGATAGCTCAACACCTGATCGCAACATGTCTAATATAGGAAACCCTTTACCAGACGAAGACTTTTCAAAGTCTAATTTCGCTTATAAAGGTATAGCGGTACGTTTGGACAAAGGATATGGAGGAGTTGCCAAAGGAAAGCATTGGATGGTTTTTGATCATGACCTTCTTAGAGTAGCAGGAGGTTGGTATGGGGAAGGGTTTATAGACTGGAAAGGGATATTGCTTAACGGAAGCCATAACATATCCCCTAGAACTGTAGGTGATCTTCTTTTTAATAACCCTGTATTGCCAGGGTTTGCCAATCCGAAATCGGATACGTTTGACGATCCGAGATTTACCGCACGCGATGGTAGAAAATTTGGCCCGCTTCCAAAAGACTGGGGAAGATTAAAAGGTATATATCACTATAACGACAATGTTGTTATCTCCTATTATGTAGGTGATGCGCAGATTCTCGAATTAATGAGTATGGAGATGGTCGATGATCAACCAGTTTATGTGAGAAACATTCATGTTACCAATACATTTAACCACGATTTAAAACTGCATATTGCTTCAGATAATGTGTCTTTGACCGTTAAGGGAGACGGTGTTTTAATGCAAAAAGTAGATGGGCAGCATTATGTGCAAATTGAATCTAGCCAACCAAGAATATTTAAAATATATATTGCTAACCGTGATATTGATTTGAACCAAAGGGTCGACGAGTTGTCATTACCGCAAAAATTATTGAAATTCACAAAAGGTGGTGAACTTCGATACCCTGAAATTTATACTACAAAAATTGTCACGACGCAAGACCAAGGGGCATTTGAAGTACAAAAGCTTACAGCTCCTGTAGACAATAAATGGAACAGTCGTTTACAAATTACCGGTATTGATTTTTTTGCCAATGATCCAGATAAAGGCGTAGTCTCATGCGTTGGAGGAGATGTTTGGTTATTGGAAGGTCTTTTGAATAATGACGTTGTCAAGTGGAGGAGAATAGCTTCTGGATTATTTCAACCTTTAGGGATAAAAGTTTTAGAAGAAGAAATTTATGTAATATGCCGGGATCAATTGGTGAAATTAGTTGATTTGAATGGAAATGGCGAAATCGATTACTATCAGAGTTTTAACAACGATCATCAAGTTACAGATCATTTTCATGAATTTGCCATGGGGCTTCAGACTGACCAAGACGGAAATTTTTATTACGCTAAAAGTGCCAGACATGCCCGGGAAGCTTTGGTCCCTCAACACGGAACACTACTTAAGATTAGCAAGAATGGAGATACTACAGAGATATTAGCTAATGGATTTAGGGCAGCCAATGGTGTTTGTATTAATCCAGATGGCAGTTTTATGGTTACTGATCAGGAGGGGCACTGGAATCCAATGAATAGAATCAATTGGATAGATGTTAACAATAAAAAAGGGTTTTATGGAAACATGTACGGCTACAATCCACCAAAAGACAGCACTAATATTGCTATGATACCTCCACTGGCCTGGGTAGATAAAAAGTTGGATAGGTCTCCTTCAGAATTGCTCTGGGTGGATTCGGATAAATGGGGGCCTTTGAAAGGCAGTCTTTTAAATCTTTCGTATGGTTATGGTACTATATTGTTAGTTCCGCATAGTAAAATTAATGGGCAATTACAAGGGGGGCTAGTCAAGCTTCCTATTGGACCTTTTGAAACTGGTGTTATGAGAGGGCGTTTTCATCCTACTGATGGAAAATTATATGCTTGCGGTATGGCGGCATGGGGTACACAGCGCTCAACATTACAAGGAGGGTTATATCGTGTGGCTTATACAGGTAAATCGGTATTTGTACCACTTGAGGTTAATGTTACAAATAAAAGTATTTTTTTGGAGTTCTCGGATGAGCTTAAAAAATCTTCCATTAAACCAGAAAATTTTAAAATTAAAACTTGGGAATTGCAACGATCTAGAAATTATGGGTCTAAACGATATAATGAAAAATCGCTTACCATAACAGATGCAAATCTAAATCTTAATGACAAATCGGTAGTATTGAAAGTTAATGGGTTAGAGCCTGTTTGGCAAATGGAAATATCATATGATATTAAGGGGGCTAAAGATGAAGAAGTAAAGAATAAAATTCAGTATACAGTTCATAACCTATCAGCACCTGAGACAGTTTTATCAAAATAATAGAAATTTATGAATAGCAAAAAAAGTGTAAAAACTTGACAAAAAATAAATATTATTATAGTAATTAAATAACTTACATTTGTAAGTGTCTGTGTTTTAAATAATTCATTAAATTACCAAAATGATTTGCTATTTACATTAGTGATCAGTCTTGGTTAAAAATAAAGGTTAATTAATTTATTCAGATGAAAATAGGAATGAATATGCTTCTGTGGACAAACCATGTTACAGAAGAGCACTATCCTCTAATAGAAAAACTAAAGGCTACTGGGTTTAATGGCGTGGAAATACCTATTGGTTTGGGGGATAAGTATTATTTTAATGCTCTTGGCATGTCTTTAAAAGATATGGGTATGGAGTCTACAGCGGTAACCTCACTAAGTCCTGAACATAATATTTGTAGTAGTGATGTAAAAGTTCGTAGAGCAGGTAAAGAGCGTTTAAAGTGGGCTATAGATATGGCTTATGAGACAGATATAAAATTGATTTGTGGACCGTTCCACTCTGCATTTGCCTTGTTTAGCAGAAGGCCACCTAGTTTAAATGAACGCTTATGGAGTATAGAGGTGTTGCAAGAAGTTGGAGATTATGCAGAGCAGGCTAAAATAATGCTTGCCCCTGAAGCCCTAAATCGATTTGAGTGCTATCTCTATAATACTATGGAAGATCTTAAGTGGATGCTTGATAAAATAAACCATTCACATGTAGGAGCTATTTACGATACCCACCATTGTAATATAGAGGAAAAAAGTCAAAAAAGTGCAATTGAAACTATTGCACCTTATTTAAAACATGTACATATTAGTGAAAACGATCGAGGTACCCCAGGAAGTGGTAGTATTGATTGGAAAGAAGTTTTTACCACTTTGAAAGCAATGGAATATGATGGGTGGCTAACAATAGAAGCTTTTAGTACTGCAATTCCTGAGTTTGCGAATAGTATTAATGTTTGGCGTGATTTTTCTTCGATAGAAGAAATTTACCAAAAAGGCTATCATTTTATTAATAACAATTGGGACGCATAATAATTAAATTAGTTGATCATGAATAGACCAAAATTTTCTATTGGTAGTTGGGCATTTTCTTTCGGACCATTTGAAAAAAAACCTTGGACATTCCAAGAATTTATTGCATATGCTTCAGAGTCAGGATATGATGGCATAGAAATCAATGGGTTTCATCCCCATCCACACCCTGATATATACAATACAAGGAGAAAGTGCTTGGAATTGAAAAAGGAGATTGAAGGATATGGACTTGGGATTTCAGGATATGCGCCTGATTTTAGGGGAGTCCCGCCAGCCGAAGTAGAAATGAAAGAACATTTAAAATTGATTTCAAAAACGCTTTCCTTCTGTAATAATATGGATATTGAAATGTTAAGAGTGGATACTATTAGTCCCCCTGACGATTTAAATACCAAAGAATACAACACCCGATTTAAAAGATTGGCAAAAACATGGCGAGAATCAGCCGAAATGTGTCAGAAAGCAGCAGTAAAACTGGTTTGGGAATTTGAACCAGGTTTTTGGTTAAACAAGCCTAGTGAAATCAAAGCTATTGTTGATGCTGTAGATCATGAGAATTTCGGCGTATTATTTGATACCAGTCATGCCTATATGTGTGCCGTAGTTGGAGCTCGACAAAATAAAGTCAAAGAAACCCTTCCAGGAGGTATTTTAGAATTAGCGGATAGTCTTAAAGGCAGTATTGAACATTTTCACCTAATTGATAGTGATGGTACGTTACATGACAATGAGACAAGTACCCATACACCATTTGGAAAAGGCTTTATCGATTTTAAAGAAACTCTTATCGGAATGAAAAATGAAGTTGAACACTTAAAATGGTGGTGCTTTGATTTTTGCTTTTGCCCTACAACTGAAGTAGATGGAAAAAAAGCTATTTCTTATGTAGAGAACGTTTTAAAACAAATTTCATGAGTTACTATGCTGATTCCAACGGGACAAAAATATTTTACCAAATAGTAGGTTCTGGTCAACCTTTGGTCCTACTTATGGGATTTGGGGCGGATGGAAATTTATGGGAAAAGCATTTTCAGGAATATAAAAAACATTTTAAATGCATTATAATTGATAATCGAGGAGTTGGAAAATCAGATCAGCCCAAAGGGCCTTATACAACCAAAATGATGGCTAGTGATACTTTAGCAGTGATGAAACATGCTGGTATTGATAAGGCAAATATTGCAGGTATCTCCATGGGTGGAGCTATTGCCCAAGAACTTGCTATTAACCATCCTGAAAAGGTAATACGTCTCGTTTTAATAAGTACTTGGCCAAGCTTTAATAATTATGCCAAAACGGTTTATGAAAACCTAAAAAAATTAAGGGTGACTAGTAAACGAAATGAATTCATGAAGCTGTTACAGCTTTGGATTTTTGCACCCCCTTATTTTGAAAACAACTTACAAGGGTTGATTGAAGATCAGCAAGCAGCTTTGAATGATAAAAATCCGCAAACTAGGTATGGCTTTGAAGGTCAGCTAGATGCTTGTATTCATCATAATACTATTTCACGCCTCGTCCGGATTAATGTGCCAACTCTAATTACTGTAGGGCAAATGGATATTTTTACCCCTCCCGTATTTTCTGAGATTCTTCGTGATGGTATCAATAAATCTGAATATGTAATCTTTCCAACAGGAGGACATGTACACCATTGGGAAGATTTGGAACGGTTTAATAAGATTACATCAACTTTTTTAAAAAAATAACGTATGGGAAAAATTAAATTGGCATGTGAAACCTATACATGGCAAATGCCTGGAGAAGAATATAAAGGTCAGCTTGATCATATTATGGGGGTTATATCCAAAGCTGGATTTGAAGGAATAGAAGCTGAAACTAGTTTTTTTGGAGAACTTTCCGATCCTATTCGCATGAGAGAATCTTTAGATAAATATGGGTTGGACCTTACTGCACTCTGCTATGTAGAAGATTGGAAAAATATAAAGGAGACTGCGGAGGAACGGAGAAATGCTGATAAGTGGATCACATTTCTTGAACATTTTCCAGAGACCATATTTTTATTGGTTCAGATGCCGGGTGCGGATAGAAAAAATCTCGAAGAACGACAACGAAACTTGTTGTCTTGTGTAAATCATATTGCTAAACGTGCATCTGAGAAAGGAATTAATTGCTCTTACCATCCTAATTCGCCACAGGGATCTATATATAGAACAGAAGAGGATTATAAAATTTTGCTCAATGGATTGGATAATATATTTATAGGGTATACACCTGATGTTGGTCATATTGCAAAAATGGGTATGGATCCATTGTCGATTATTAAGAAATATCGAGAATTGGTTAACCTAGTTCATTATAAGGACATGTATAACAATGGGCAGTGGGCACAAACAGGTGAAGGAGTAATCGGTTTTCAAAAAATAACAAAATATTTGATGGATACAGATTATAATGGCTGGATAGTGATGGAGGATGAATGCGATTTGTCTATTACCGACCCAGACGGCGTTACCCTAACAGATGGAAAGTATATCAAATCTCATATTCATTCACTACTAAAATAGATAATTATGTATTCAAAAAAAATAGTTTTCGCAGCAATGCTCATTATTATTTTTTTTTCTTGTAAAGAAAAAAAAACAAATGTCGATATAAAAACAACTGAAATTTTAAATACTTCTTCTACTGAACAGTGGTTGAAATTTGTTGGTAATACCAATAGCTCTCATATAGTGCTCATCTCTGGAGATGAAGAGTATCGTTCAGAAGAGGCATTGCCACAATTGGCTAAGATATTATCTGAAAAACATGGATTTAATTGTACAGTACTTTTTGCACAGAAACCTGACAAGCCTGGAGTTATAAATCCAAAATACCTAAAGAATATTCCAGGTTTACATCATTTGCAAACCGCTGATTTGATGGTGATATTTACCAGATTTAGGGAGTTGCCCGATGATCAGATGAAAGAAATCGATAATTATTTAAAAAGTGGAAGACCAGTAATAGGTATGCGCACTTCAACTCACGCCTTTAATTTTCCAATGAGTGATACTACATCTCTCTGGCATCATTATAGCCACAATTATGACGGACCAATTAAAGAATGGAAAGGTGGTTTTGGTCGCCTTGTTCTAGGGGAGCGATGGGTATCTCATCATGGGCATCACCGACACCAAAGCACATTGGGAATCATTGATAAAAACGCGAAAAGTCATCCAATAACTAGAGGGATTAATAATGGAGATATATGGGGAGCATCAGATGTCTATGAAGTGCGGTTACCCCTTCTTGGTGATTCCCAACCCATTATTTTAGGGCAGGTAATGAATAGAAAAGGCGAATTTGATGAGAATGATAGGTTTTTTGGAATGCGGCCAACTGATAATGAAATAGCTGAATTCAATAATAAAGGTGTTAAGGCAAACGACCCCATGATGCCTATAGCTTGGATAAAAACCTACCAGATCCCAGGAGGTAATGAAGGGAAGGTTTTTACAACTACCCTAGGGGCATCTGTGGATCTTTTGTCAAAAGGTGTCAGGCGTTTATTGGTAAATGGAACTTATTGGAGTTTGGATATGGAGATTCCAAAAGTAGCAGATGTATCCTTGATTGGGAAGTATGAACCCTCTCAGTATGAAAATAGAAAAAAAGAGTATTGGACTCATTCAAATTTGACATTATCAAATTTAAAGTAGAGCCAATGCCGAGATTTGAACTCGGGACCTCTTCCTTACCAAGGAAACGCTCTACCCCTGAGCTACACCGGCAAT
>MDTC01193613.1_pt1 | contig 17384 bp, 16 predicted proteins | sample 811181 | NCBI WGS metagenome assembly MDTC01 (sample SAMN05326644, study PRJNA326480) | marine metagenome | isolation source: seawater | place: Pacific Ocean: North | collected 2011 | reverse complement strand
GTTGTCGACCCGGATCTTTTCCACTTCGGGACGAATCAAATCGCGCACGGTGCGCATATAAAGTGGCACTTCACGGTAAACCGCCTTAATACCTTCCTTGCGCTGTATGCGCTTTTCAACCTTGGTCCACAGCCGCTTGAGATAGCGAATATCCTCCACCATTTCCTCAGTACTGGCGCCCTCGGCTGCGGTTCGAATAATGAATCCGCCGCGACCATCCCATTGCTCCTGCTCGAGCACAGATTGCAGCAGCTCCAAGAGCCGCTCCCGCTCTGCCTCATCTTCCAGGCGCTGGGATATGCCCAGGTGTTTGCTGCGCGGCATATATACCAGATTTCGCGAAGGCAGCGTCAGATGCGTGGTCAGCCGAGCGCCTTTGCTGCTAATTGCGTCCTTGGCCACCTGCACCACGATGTCCTGCCCTTCTCGCAGGGTTTCCTGAATCGGTGCAGGCGTCTCATCACGCACCTCATAACCGTCTGCATCGATTGCAGAAATATCGGAGTTATGGATGAAGGCGGCGCGATCCAGACCAATATCAACAAAGGCTGCTTCCATTCCGGGCATCACTCGCACGACCTTGCCCCGAAACACGTCACCGACATAGCCACGCTTGTTGTGACGTTCGATGAAAATTTCCTGCAGTAACCCGTTCTCGATCAGGGCAACTCGAGTCTCCATCAGGGTGACATTAATCAGTATTTCTTCGCTCATAGTTTGGGTAAGTAGTCTCCGCAAATCGTTGCTATGATGGTTTGGCTTGCAGATGCTGTGTTTATGGCTTAACAAAAAAAATGAGTACAACGCCGGGTAAAAAAATCAATAGGAACAGACTAGTTAGCTCGCTCCGCTTGGCGACAATATTGGCATGCCGAATTCAGCCAGCAGCTGGGCCGTTTCATAAAGAGGCAATCCCATCACACCGCTATAGCTGCCGCTAATCTGCTCGACGAATACCGCACCCAAACCCTGGATCGCATAGGCACCGGCCTTACCCTGCGGTTCGCCCGTCTCCCAGTAAGCCTGTGCTTCCTTCAACTCTATCTCACGAAAGCTGACTTCTGTAACCGAAAGTCTGCTTGCCGACCTGTTTCCCGATACCAAGCTGACTCCCGTACAAACTCGGTGACTCCTGTTGGACAGCAAGGCCAGCATCTGCAGCGCATCATCCGCATTCTCGGGCTTACCCAGTATAGCGTCCCCAGTCACGACCACAGTGTCAGAACCCAGCACGATGAAGTCCGACTGGTCTTGCACAGCATAGGCGGCCTTGGCTTTCTCTAGCGCCAACCGCTGTGCCAGTGCCATCGCCGACTCTCCCTTAGCCGGCGTCTCATCGATTTCCTGAGGCGCTTGCACAAACGTTACTCCGATCTGTTCCAATAATTGTGCGCGCCGAGGAGATGCTGAAGCGAGAATTAGAATAGGTTCAGTCAAGTTGGGCCGGGCTCCGTTGCTATTAACTAGTGCACATCAAAACTGCGTCTGATGTGACGCAGCAACTGGAACATCGAAGGCCAGATTATTGCGCTGGTGAGCGCCGCCACAAGAAATAGCAGATTGGAGGCAACAGTCTGGCTGGTAACAATTTCCAGCCAGTGACTGAGCACCAGGTTGATTCCCACCATAGCAAACACCAGACCCGCCTGCTGCAGGGCTGAGAACATACGCAGGCGCTGATGCAGGTTGAGCGTGACATAGGCAATGATAACCAGCCCTAGCGCATTAAGGCCCAGCACTGACCCTTCCAATACGTCCAGCACGATCCCAACAATCCATGCCGAGCCAATGCCCACACGATAAGGCAAGGCCATAACCCAGTATATTAACACCATAGGTACCCACTCAGGTCGGTAGTTCATGGCCCAGTCCGGAAATGGTACAATGGCCAGAAGGTAGGCAACAAAGAAACTTAAGAGGATTACCCAGATCGCATGTGCTCGTGGCTGCATAAGAAACCTATAGGGTAGAAGTGCCAGGATCAATTTGTGATACCTGACTCTCGTCAAGAGTAGGCTCAACGGACTGTTCCTCAGGCATGATTTCTTCGCCTGTCTCCAGGTCGAATTCCGGCAACACCCTTTCTTCACTGGCAAACACCAGCATTACGTGACGCGTACGGGCAAGTTGCGCCAGTGGCCTTGCCTTCACGGTCGCAAAATCCTGGCCGGGATCGAAGTATACGCTGGTCACTTCCGCAACCGGATAGTTCTTGGGATAGACCTGCCCCATACCGGAACTAACCAACAGGTCGCCTGCCTCCATGTCTTGAGTCTGGGTGACAAATTCCAGTTCGAGTTCCGAGGCCGTAGATCTGCTGCCACGGGCCAGGGATCGCTCGCCGTTCCGGTTAACCTCAACTGGGGTAATGTGGTGAGAGTCGGTAATGAGAAGAATCCAGGCGCTGAACGGCAAGACTTCATCTACTTGTCCCATCAGACCTTTGGCATCCAGCAAAGCCTGCCCAAGGAAAACGCCATCCTCAGAGCCCTTATTGATAAGTATCCGCTTGGAATACGGATCAGGTGATACATTGATGATTTCAGCTGGCATGACTTCCCCGGCGATTACCTGGGTAGCCTCCCGCAGATCCAGTAGACGGCTGTTTTCACTGGCCAAGGATTCCAACAGCTGCAGCTCGCGCTGCGCGACCAACAGATCTTCCCGCAGACGCTCGTTTTCCTCTAACAGATCGGTGCGCGACACAAATACATCATCGATCCAAAACGAGATGCGGGTTGGAATGTCTGCAACCCAGTAAACCGGCGTAGTCACATACCCCAAGCTATAACGCACCCGCTCCAGGTAGCCAAAGCGACTGTCGGCAAACATGATGCAGATAGATAGCAAGAGGAAGGCAAGAGCCCTGTACTCCAAGGCTACACCTTTTATGAACAGAGTCTTATCGATGGCCTAATTACCTCGCAGAGTTGCTGGAAATTGTAGCCCGCGAGCAGCATGGGCGGAACCGAGAAGATTTACCTTTGCTGCAGCCCTAATCGGGGGTTACAAGGTCAATATCGTGGGCATCCATGAGTTCCATCGCCTTGCCACCGCCACGGGCAACACAAGACAAGGGATCTTCAGCCACAATGACTGGCAGTCCGGTTTCTTCGGATAGCAGCTTGTCCAGATCTTTCAGCAGCGCACCACCACCGGTTAACACCAGCCCGCTCTCGGCAATATCTGATGCCAATTCCGGGGGTGACTGTTCCAGAGCACTCTTCACCGCTTGCACTATTGCCGTCAACGGCTCCTGCAGGGCTTCCAGAATTTCGTCACTGTTGAGAGTAAAGCTGCGGGGAACCCCCTCAGCCAGATTGCGACCACGCACATCGATTTCGCGAATCTCGCTGGAACTACCAACGTAAGCGCAGCCGATTTCTTTCTTGATGCGCTCGGCCGTAGCATCCCCTATGAGACTGCCGTAATTTCGTCTGACATGGGTAGTAATCGCCTCATCGAAGCGGTCGCCGCCCACCCTGACGGACTCAGAATACACCACACCATTGAGGGAAATGATGGCGATCTCGGTAGTACCGCCACCGATGTCCACCACCATGGAGCCGCTGGCCTGTTCCACCGGCAAGCCCGCCCCAATAGCAGCAGCCATTGGTTCTTCGATTAGACGCACATCTCTGGCACCGGCGCTGGCCACAGACTCTCGAATAGCGCGGCGCTCAACCTGGGTCGATTTACAGGGCACACACACCAAAACCCGAGGGCTAGGTGGAAAGAAGCTGTTTTCATGCACTTTATTGATAAAGTGCTGCAGCATCTTTTCGGTCACCTGGAAGTCGGCGATCACGCCATCCTTGAGCGGACGAATGGCAGTAATATTACCTGGAGTTCGACCCAGCATGCGCTTGGCGTCGGAACCAACTGCGGTCACTGTTTTTTGACCATTATGAGTTCTAATGGCCACAACCGAGGGTTCATTCAGCACGATACCTTCGTCGCGGACGTAGATAAGGGTGTTCGCCGTGCCCAAATCGATGGACAAATCATTGGAGAACATGCCCCGAATTTTTTTAAACATGAAACTCGTCTTCCTAAAATAGATGATCCCAAGCCCGACAGCGGTTGTTATTCACTAATTAGACGGCACATCAGCCTAATGATTTAGCGCGAACGCGCTTTTAATTGGGTGCTGGAGGGGATTAGTTTGACTATTGGAATCTCCTAGAGCCCGCGACCGGTGTATTTACTGCAAATTGCCCTAAGTGGCCGATTTTCCAGTATAATCCCGCCTTCGCGCGAATCAGGACGCACTCTAGCAACCGCGAAGGGCTAGAGCAAGTGTGAGTATCCAAATATGCGACTAAATAAGCATCCAAATATTGGCCCACTTCATGCCGCAAGCCTGTCAGCAAATTACAGTATTTACCGGAGCACCTCCATGGCATTCGATAAGTCTGAAGTAGAGAAAGTGGCACAACTCGCCAGACTGCATATGAGCGAGTCCGACGTGGAAGAAGTGGCCGCCCGTATCACCGATATCCTGGCGTTAATCGACCAGATGCAATCCGTCGACACCGAGTCTGTCGAGCCCCTCGCCCACCCTCTGGATATGACCCAACGTCTGCGCCCGGACGTGGCGACCGAATCCAATCGTCGCGACGAATTGCAGCAGCTGGCGCCGGAAACCGAAAACGGGCTGTTTCTGGTTCCCAAGGTTATTGAATAGAACCCGCAGGCTCAGCAAAGCAGTGCTCGGCCATTGTGCTGAAACCGTATTCCACATTTCACATTTCAATTGAACAGAACCCATGATTGAAAAGACTGTTGCAGAACTTTCCAGCGCCCTGAATAGCGGTGAGATTTCCAGTGTGGAATTGACTCAAGCCTACCTTGATCGCATCAACCGCTACAACGAAACCCTCAATGCTTTCATCACCGTTAGTGACGAGTCAGCGCTGAGAAAGGCAAAACAGGCAGACGCACTCAGGGCCAAGGGAGACTCTTCACCTTTGCTTGGCATCCCCCTGGCACACAAGGACATCTTCTGCACCGAAGGAGTAAAGACCAGCTGCGGATCAAAGATTCTGCACAACTTTATTTCGCCCTATGATGCCACGGTTGTAACACGCTTCAATGACGCCGGCGCCGTGATGCTGGGTAAAACCAACATGGATGAGTTTGCCATGGGCTCCTCCAATGAAACCAGTTACTTCGGTCCGGTTCGTAATCCCTGGGACACAGAAAGAGTGCCAGGTGGCTCTTCTGGTGGTTCTGCGGCAGCCGTTGCCGCCGATCTTTGCGCCATGGCGACAGGAACCGATACCGGTGGTTCGATTCGTCAGCCCGCAGCTTTCTGCGGCGTGACCGGATTCAAACCCAGCTATGGGCGCATTTCCCGTTGGGGCATGATCGCATTCGCCTCCAGCCTCGACCAGGCTGGCCCCATCTGCAAGAGTGCAGAGGATGCCGCTCTGATGCTCAACGCCATGGCAGGACTAGATAGCAAAGACAGCACCTCGGCGGATGTGGAAATAGAGGACTACACTGCTGGCCTGGGCAATTCGCTGGAAGGCCTGCGCATTGGCCTACCGCGCCAGCATTTTGCAGAAGGTTTATCTGCTGATGTTGAACAGGCAGTGCGTGACGCCTTGCGCGTCTACGAAAAACTCGGCGCCAAGCTCGTCGATATCGATCTCCCCAATAATCACCTGTCGGTGAGCGCCTACTATGTTGTCGCACCCGCTGAGGCCTCCGCCAACCTGTCACGATTTGACGGCGTGCGCTACGGCTATCGCTGCGAGAATCCGGTCGACCTTGAAGACATGTACAAGCGCACCCGCAGCGAAGGCCTCGGCGAAGAGGTTAAGCGGCGCATCATGGTAGGAACCTATGCCCTGTCGGCAGGTTTTTACGATGCCTATTATCGTAAGGCCCAAAAGATCCGCAGGCTTATCAAGAATGATTTCGACGCTGCATTCAAGCACGTCGATATCATCATTGGCCCGACTTCACCCCATACTGCTTTTAAGCTCGGTGCTAAGACCGACCCGGTTGCCATGTATCTAGAAGACATCTACACCATCGCAGTGAACCTGGCAGGCCTACCCGGCATGTCCGTGCCAGTGGGACTGGCAGATGGACTGCCGGTAGGTATGCATATGGTGGCCAGCGATTTCGCCGAGGCCAAACTCTTGAATGTTGCCCATCAGTTTCAGAAGAATACGGACTGGCATCGGCAGCGAGCCTCTGCTTTCACGGAGGGCCAGTAGCATGGAATGGGAAGCTGTAATCGGACTAGAGGTCCACGTCTCGCTGTCCACGAAATCGAAACTATTTTCGGGTACTGCATCACTATTTGGCGCCGAGCCTAACACCCAAGCCAATATCTTTGATCTGGCCATGCCAGGCACCCTGCCGGTGCTAAACGAAGAAGCCTTGCGCATGGCGGTGAAGTTTGGTCTCTCCATAGATGCTGAAATCGGCAAGCGTTCGGTGTTTGATCGCAAAAACTACTTCTATCCAGACCTACCCAAGGGATATCAGGTTACGCAGCTGGATTTCCCGACCGTGGGCAAGGGCTCACTGACCATCAATCTGGAAGACGGCAGCGAGCGTGTCATCGGCGTCACCCGCGCCCATATCGAGGAAAACGCCGGCAAATCATTGCACGAAGATTTCCACGGCATGTCAGGCATCGACCTCAACCGCTCCGGCGAACCGCTGCTGGAAATTGTCTCAGAGCCAGAAATCAGAAACGCCACGGAAGCGGTCGCCTATCTGAAAAAACTCCATGCCATCGTGCGCTACCTGGATATCTCCGATGCCATCATGGCCCAGGGTTCCATGCGCTGCGACGTAAACGTCTCGATTCGACCGAAAGGGGATACTGAACTTGGCACCCGTACGGAATTGAAGAACATCAATTCATTCCGCTTTGTGGAGAAGGCCATTATCTCCGAGATACAGCGACAGCAAGACCTATTGGAAGATGGCGGAAAGGTAGTGCAGGAAACCCGCCGCTACGACGCGGAGCGAGACTCCAGCTCCCCCATGCGCAGCAAGGAGTTCGCAAACGACTATCGCTATTTCCCAGAGCCCGATCTGCTGCCTGTCGAGATCGACGATGACTATATCGAAGCAGTCCGGGCGACCCTGCCGGAACTCCCCGATGCTAAAAAGGCTCGTTTCGTAAGCGAATATGGTCTAAGCGACTATGACGCCGGTGTGCTCACGGCAAGTCGCGAGATGGCTGAATATTTTGAAGCGGTGGCTAAAGAAAGCGGCGATGCCAAACTCGCTGCGAACTGGGTAACCGGCGATCTGCAGGCACTGCTAAACAAGAACAACTGGGAACTGAATCAGTCGCCGATTCAGTCTGATCGCCTCGCCGTGCTGATCAAGCGTATTATCGACAACACGATCTCCGGCAAAATCGCCAAGATCGTATTCGAAGCCATGCTGGAAGACAGTTCCAGTGTGGATGAGATAATCGAAGCCAAGGGGTTGAAACAGGTTACCGACAGTGGCGCGATCGAGTCACTGGCGGATGAAGTTATCACCAACAATCCCAATCAGGTCCAGCAATTCAAGGATGGCAAGGAGCAGGTATTGGGCTACCTCGTGGGTCAGGCCATGAAGCTATCCCAAGGTAAGGCCAACCCTGAGCAGGTAAATCAACTGCTCAGGGAAAAGATTAAGTAAAACGATCTCACTTGAGAGCAGGCCCTCGACAGCAATAAATGAGCACAAGGCAATGAAGGAAGGCAAGAAACGCGGTGCGGAGAGAACCCAGATCGCGACCCGCAACGAAAATTGGCCCGATGAACGTCTGCAAACTTTCCTCACGCTGGAACCCCCAGAGAGTCTGCCGGCGGATTATAACGTCCTGCTAAAAGCCTACCGCGGCATGACTGCTGAATTGTTTGCCCGTTTCTTACCGATCTTTATCGCTGCTAACCGGGATATCAATACTCGACTGGAAGACGGCAGCACTTTCCTCGATCTGGTGCTTCAGCATCGCAAGTCAGCAGCCTACGCTGGCGCACTGAGAGACAACAGCGCTATTTCCAGCAAAGACTAGTCGGCCAGATTCGCACAGCCAAGTGGTTCGAAAAGACTTTCGAAGTCGGCAGCGCCTAGCGTCGCCTGTTTGAACCGCCACCGCGAGCGGGGGGGCGACCAGCGGGTTTTTCGCGAAAGCGTGAAGGCCGCGAGAAAGCCGGGGGCTTTTCCAACAAACTTTCATCAGGGTGAGTGCAGTCGAGTTTTTGACCGAGTTTTTCCTCAATCGACGGCAACAGGAATGAATCTTCCTCACAAGCAAAGCTTATCGAGGTGCCAATGGCACCGGCTCGTCCCGTACGCCCAATGCGATGCACATAGTCTTCCGGTTCTTCCGGCAAGGTATAGTTGATAACATGGGTGACATCATCAATATGCAGGCCGCGACCGGCGACGTCTGTGGCCACCAACACTTTCAACTTGCCTGATTTGAAATCATCAAGCGTACGAACACGTTTGTTCTGGGCAATCTCTCCGGACAACAAACCACAGTCAATGCCATTGCGATACAAACTATCGGCGAGTCGCCTGACCTGGTCGCGTCGGTTGCTGAATACCATTACTTTTTCTACTTCCGGCTCGGAGACGATCTGATAAAGCAAGCTATATTTGTCCGCAGTAGTCACCAGGTACACAATCTGATTGACGGCATCGGCAGCAACCTTTTCCGGCTCAACTTCCACCATGATCGGATCCATGGCCCAGCGGGTTGACAGTTCTGCAATCTCCGGCGTAAACGTGGCGCTGAACAAAAGCGTTTGGCGGCAGTCTTTGCGCGGCGTGCGCGCCACGATTTGTCTGACTTGGGGAATAAAACCCATGTCCAACATGCGGTCGGCCTCATCCAAGACCAATTGTTCAATCAATCCGAGATAGAGATTATCGTTGGAAACGAAGTCCAAAAGTCGCCCTGGGGTAGCCACAACTATATCCACGGGTTTGGCATCCAGGGCACGGGTTTGCTTCTGGTAATCCTCACCGCCAACCAGGACAACAGTATGCAGGTCGCAGCATGCTGTCAGTTTTACGGCATCACTAGCAATCTGAGTAGCCAGCTCCCTAGTCGGTGCAACTACCAGCGCGCGCGGTTCAGCTAAAAAGCGCTCTTCCTCAATTGGGTTCTTTAGCAGATCATTAATGATGGTGATCAGAAATGCTGCTGTCTTGCCGGTGCCGGTCTGAGCGCGGCCTGTAACGTCATGCCCCTCCAGCGTATAGACCAGACTCTCGGCCTGAATCGGCGTGCAGTATTGAAAACCGAGCTTGTCGATAGCGTCTCTGAGTGGCTGTTCTAGAGGGAACTTGTCAAACGATACGCCGTGTTTTTCGACTGCTTCTGTCATGTTTTTACTGCAGATGATAGCTGACCGGATTGGTCGGAGGCGGGCATGATAGCCGCATGCCCATATAGAAGCAATTGGCGGGTCGGGGCTACACTTAGACCTCACCGAAACTTCGCCGCCTTATTCCGTGCTTTCTGCGGCTCGCTGGGTGCAGGCTTTACAGCCTGGATCGCGGGGTAGCTTAATTTCGCGCCAGCTCTGGACCAGACCGTCGAACAGCAGTAGCCTTCCCACTAACGCCGACCCGACGCCGGCGATTAATTTGATAGTCTCCAGCGCCTGCACAGATCCGATGATTCCCACGACCGGCGCCATCACTCCATTGCTGGCGCAAGAAACATCATCGTCATCCCCGGCCTGGTAAAGGCATTGATAACAAGGGCTACTGGCCTCACGAAAGTCAAAAACAGTAACCTGACCCTCTAACCTGATAGCCGCACCTGATACCAGCGGTTTTCCCGCCGCAATGCAACTCTCGTTAACCGCGAACCGGGTAGAGAAGTTATCGCAGGAGTCCACAACCACATCCGCTTGTTTTACCAATTCCAGCAAACGATTGCCGCTGAGACGCTCTGCAATTGCGGTGACGCGAACGTCAGGATTCAATCCCTGCAGGCTAGCTGCCGCCGATGCCACTTTGGAGTTGCCAATATCTTTTTCACTGTGGGCGATCTGCCGCTGCAGATTGGTCAGTTCCACGTCATCGTCGTCGGCAATGATCAGGTGCCCAACGCCAGCCGCAGCGAGGTACATGGACGCCGGGCAGCCCAACCCGCCCATGCCGATGATCAGCACGGTTGCACCGACCAGTTTCTGCTGGCCTGCCACATCCAGCTCGGGCAACATAATCTGGCGGCTATAGCGGAGCAGTGATTCGTCTTTCATTATGCCAGTTGATTCCAATATTTACCCTACATCCAAAACTAAGCGCTCACCTTGCTGAACCGACAGATTTCATTCCTGCTCTGAACAGCGATGGTGCTGACTGGCCAACCAAGCACAGCGCGCTCTATTATCGCTCGCCAATCGCCACTGCCTAATCCTGGCCCCATTGCGCCGCAACCAGACGATCGCGACCCGCGAGATCTGCGTGACCGCTTACCGCAGCGTAACCCAACTTAAGCAGCAGTGCCCTGAGTTGTTTCTGTTGCGCAAAGCCGTGTTCGAGCAGCAGCCAGCCACCGGTGCGCAGATACTGTCGCGCCGTACCGGCAATTCTATCGAAAGCGGCAAATCCGGCATCCGCTGCATGCAATGCCAGCGCAGGCTCAAACGGCAGATCGCCCTCAGTCAGATGAGGATCGTCTGGAGCAATATAGGGTGGATTCGACACAATCATGTCGAGACCGCCCGCGGCAAGCGCCCCACACCAGGATCCCTGCACAAACTCCACATTTTTCAGTGCCAGTGCCTCGGCGTTTTGACGCGCCACCGCGAGCGCTTTTGAACTGATATCTACCGCCAGTAATTGCCAGGCCGGACACTCCCTCGCCAGCGCCAGGGCAATGGCACCACTACCAGTACCGAGGTCGGCAACATGTAGAGCTTCGTCCGCTGACCCTAACTCCAACGCGGTCTCCACCAACAGTTCCGTTTCCGGTCTTGGCACCAGCACGTGGGAATTGACCGTGAGCTCAAAATCCCAGAAAGATTTTCTGCCTACGAGATATGCGATGGGCTCGGATTGCACACGTCGCGCGACATGACGCTGGAAGCATTGCCAGGAATCGACTGACAGTTCCTGTTCGGGGTGGGCAAACAGATAGCTGCGCTCAACTCCGAGCACGTGGGCCAGCAGGATCTCGGCATCTAGCCGCGGTGAGTCACTGCATTTGAGTTCTAAAGCGGCCGCATCAAGCGCCTGTTTGATAGTCACTGACGCTTAGTCCTCTTCCGAGAGCCCAGCCAGCAGATCTGCCTGATACTCGTTTATCAGCGGCTGCACCACTGCACCTAGGTCACCCGCCATGATTTCATTCAGGTTGTACAGGGTGAGCTTGATGCGATGATCCGTCACCCTGCCCTGGGGATAATTGTAAGTGCGAATTTTTTCAGAGCGATCTCCGCTTCCCACCAGTTTACGACGGGCGTCTGACTGTTCCTGCTGTTGTTCGCTCTGGGCCTGGTCCAGCAGCTTGGCCTGCAGCAGTGACATGGCCCGCGCCTTGTTCTTGTGCTGGGAGCGCTCGTCCTGGCATTCCACCACAATGCCGCTTGGCAGGTGGGTAAGACGAATGGCTGAGTCGGTTTTGTTGACGTGCTGACCCCCAGCGCCGCTAGCCCGAAAAGTATCGATGCGCAGTTCGCTCTTGTTGATATCGATCTCGTCCACTTCTTCCAGCTCCGGCATGATTGCCACGGTGCAGGCAGAGGTGTGAATGCGACCCTGGGTCTCCGTCTCCGGCACCCGCTGCACGCGATGGGCACCGGATTCGAATTTTAGCCTCTCGTACACGTCCTTGCCCTCGATGCGGGCAATGATTTCCTTGTAACCCCCATGTTCGCCAGGCCGTTCGGCAATCACTTCCGAGCGCCAGTTCTGGGATTCGGCGAAACGTGAATACATGCGATACAGGTCGCCTGAGAAAATTGCGGCTTCATCACCCCCGGTGCCGGCACGAATCTCAAGAAACACGTTACAGGAGTCCTTGGAGTCCTTGGGCAACAGCAACTTCTGTAATGACAGGTCCAGTTGCTCGAGTTCCTCACTGGCGCTGCTTATTTCATCCGCCGCCATCTCGCGAATATCTGGATCGTCGTCCTTTTCCATCTCCCGCGCCTGTTCCAGGTTCTCGCTGACGCTTTGATAGCGATTAAAACTCTTCACGACCTCTTCCAGTTCAGCGTATTCCTTGGAGAGATCCCGAAAGCGATTCTGATCGGCGATAATTTCCGCATCGCTGAGTAGCGCCTCGATTTCATCGAAGCGGTCTTTTAAATTTTCCAACTTAAGGCGAATCGAATTTTTCATACTGTTGTTATTGCCGGTTTCACCCTGGAGCCTCTAAAAACGAAAGCTTCAGGAATCCTGGTCGAGATCGAATAGCTCCTGGATCAATTGCAACACTTCATCGCGACCCTCTGAGCTGGCCTGTTTCATCTGCACACTCGGTGAGTGGATCAGTTTGTTGGTGATGCCGCGAGCCAGGGACTCTAACACCACTTCTGCCTTGTCGCCTTTTTCCAGGGACTTGATGGCTTTCTGTAACTCCCCGTCCCGAATATTATCTGCTTTTTCTCGGAACGCTTTCAGGGTTCCAACAGCATTCAGCGATCGCATCTGCATGCTGAATTCCTCCACCCCTCTTTCAATGATCGAGCGGGCCTGGTTGGCCGCTTCCTCTCGACTCTTGTGGCTGTCCTCAATCACCTCGCTAATATCATCAATACTGTATAGATAGGCATCCGCCACCTGACCCACTTCCTGTTCAATGTCCCGCGGCACCGCCAGATCAATCAAAAGCATGGGCTTGTGCTTGCGCTGTTTCAAAGCACGTTCCACTGCGCCTTTACCCAGTAGCGGTAACTGACTGTTGGTAGACGACACCACGATATCCGCGGTCACCAGTTTTTCGGGAATGTCTGACAGCAAGGCTCCAGTACCATCGAAACGCTTGGCTATCTCCAGCGCATTGTCCAGGGTGCGGTTGGCCACCACCATAGAATGGACCCCTCGCTCCATCAGGTGACGGGCGACCAATTCGATGGTGCGACCCGCGCCAATCAGCAAGATGCTGAGGCTGGGTAAGTCGCTAAAAATTCGATCGGCAAGCGTCACTGCAGCATAGGCTACTGAAACCGGGTTTTCGCCAATCGCGGTTTCAGTTCGCACTTCTTTGGCAATAGAAAACGCTCCTTGAAAGGTGCGCCCCAGACTTGCTCCAACTACCTCAAGGTCACGGGAGAGAGCGAAGGCCGATTTGATCTGACCCAAAATCTGCGGCTCACCCAGAATCATGGAATCCAGTCCACAGCCCACTTTCATCAGATGACGAATGACATCTTCACTCTCGTAAAAATAGCTACAGTCCTGCAGCTGCTGCCTATCCAATCCGTGGTAGCTGGAGAGCCAGTCAATAACCACGTTGGCCCGGTCTACCAGTTTTCGGTCGGCCTCCATGTCTGACTGTGTCGCCGGCGTGCTGCCCCCATAGTCCAGGTAAATCTCGGTGCGGTTGCAGGTCGAAACGATCACCGCTTCGGCAACAGGTTCCAACGCCACTAGCGAGCGCAGCGCAGCACTTATGATCTCTGGCGGAAATGCAACTTTCTCGCGCAGATCGATAGAGGCAGTGGTATGGTTGATGCCTACTAACAGGAGCGCCATAGAACTTCTAGAACCGATTGATCTCAAGGAGGCCGGCAAGGGCCAGGGTAAAAGGTCGTGTATCTTACTAAAATTCCGGTTGCCATGCTCATTAGATGCAACGAAAACAGGGGGAACTGCCTTAATAGCAGCGATCTAGCCGGATACCGGGAACAAATCCAGTGATACAAAGGTCTGACTTTAGCGTGCGACCCTCTATATACCTTATAGCCTGTTAACCCTGCCGCCCAGGTTTCAGATGGTATGTCACATGGCTTGGCGACTTGCTGGTACAATAGCCTCAGATTTTTAGTGCTTTAATTATGTCTATCAAGATCACCAGTTTCGCGCTGACCCTCACATGCATTGCCACCTTGATTGGTGCCTGCACCACCACCCAACCACCCGCCGCGACAGCGTCCGCTGCTGAGGCGCAGCTGGTCAGCAATGCTCAACCTGCGTCGCCCGAGACGGAATACGGAAACTTCACCGAAGAGCAGCTGTACCAGGCCATTATCAGTGAGTTAGGCGCGCAGCGCGGGGTAGTGGAAGAAGCTGGCGACAGCTATTTCGATTTAGCCCTGGAAACCAGAGACCTGGGCATTATCCGCCGGGCTGTGCAGTTTGCTTCGGCTAACAATGACATGAATGCCATGCTCCAGTTGGGTTTGCTCTGGGCCGAGATTGATCCCGCCGATGCCCAACCCCATCTCATGCTGAGTTTCCAGTTTCTCGAAACCGGTAACTACAAACAGGCCCTTTCCCACATGGCACGGGTGATTGAGCTGGGTGGAGATATTGACTTCTCGGCCTTGGCAGCTCGCACCGGTCAGTTAGACCCTCGCACCAGAGCCGTGCTGATCGACAATCTGCGTCAGCTCACCCGTGAATTCTCTGACCAGCAGTCTATCCGATTGACTCTGGTCCAGCTTCTGGGTCAAAACGGCGAATATCAGGAAGCGCTACTGGAGTTTCAGCTGCTGATCCAACTAGTTGACCTCAGCCCCAGGCTGGTGATGCTGCAGGCGCAGATACTGCAAAGCGCTGGCGATGCAGATCAGGCCATTCGGGTCATGCGCAACGGTGTTAGGGAATTTGGAGACGACAAGAATCTGAGACTTGGCTATTCCCAGCTGCTGGTACAAAACGAGCAATATGAAGCGGCGCAGGCTCAGTTCGCCGCCTTGATGGAGCTGGACCCTCAGGATTGGGAAACCCTGTTCTCCATGGCGCTGCTGGACATGGAATTGGAAAACTATGAGCGGGCGATTGAGCGCTTTACCCAGCTTGCCAGAATAGACCAGCGCGCTGACGAAGCCAGATACTATTTGGGCTATATACATGAGCAACGTGAAGAATTCGACGCCGCCATCGCCGCCTACCGTGAAGTGCGAATTGGCACCCAGAATTTCCTCGCCGCACAGCAGCAGGCCACGCGCCTTGCTGTGCAGTCGGGTAACCTGGAATCGGCCCACGCCCATCTCAACCAGCTCTCCCGCGGTCAGCCCAGGCTGGAAATACTCTTCAATACCATCGAATCCGGCGTCCTGATTCAGAATGACTTCATCCCGGAAGCCAAAGGCTTGCTGGACACTGCCCTGAACAAGTACCCGAATGAAACCGACCTTCTGTTTGCCAGGGTATTGTTCTACGACAATGTCGGAGACCGGGCAGGGTCAGAGCAGGACTTACGCCAGATCATCCTGATGCTGCCCGAAGATTCCCGCGCCCTGAATCACCTGGGCTATATGCTGGCGGATCAGACTGACCGCCATGCAGAGGCCCTGGACCTCATCGAACGAGCAATTGCGATATCGCCGGAGGATCCAGCCATCATCGACAGTCTGGGATGGGTACAATATAAGCTGGGCAGGTATGAAGAGGCCCTGGCAAACCTGCAGCGTGCCTATGAGCTGTTTCCCGATCCTGAGGTGGCTTCCCACGTAGGAGAAGTCATGTGGATGATGGGCCGCGAAGAACAGGCTAAAGAAGTCTGGCGCGGGGCACTGGAAAACCAGCCCGACAGCGAATTGATTCAGGAAGTCGTAGAGAGACTGCAAGTCGAGCTATGAGTTCGGTGCAACCGGCTCGGTTTCCTTCCTCCCGGATAGCCATGCATAGGCTCGAGCCTGTTTTCTCTCCGAGAGCGATCCTGGCGCTATGTCTGGGACTTATCCTTCACGCCTGCAGTAGCATCGCGCCACCCGCTATTGAGAACAGCGTTTGGTCCCAGCACCAGCATCAGCTGGATGCGTTAGCGCAGTGGCAAGTGCGTGGTCGGGTCAACGTGCGCTATGACAATGAATCTTATACACCCCGCATCCAGTGGCAGCAGGATGAGCGCAACTATAAAATTCGCTTATGGGGCACCTTCAATGCTGGCAATACCCGCATCGAGGGTCGTCCGGGCCGAGTGACCATGGAGCAAGACGGCAATTTGCTCAGCGCCGGGACACCTGAGGACTTGATCCTGCAACAGCTCGGCTACGAGCTGCCGGTCTCCTACCTGGAATACTGGATCAAGGGCTTGCCTGCACCCAATTCAAGGGCCGACCTGACTTTCAATGATCTGAACCAGCTCACGAGTTTAAGTCAGGATGGCTGGACCGTGAGCTACACCGATCCAAGGGACTATGACGGTATCGCCCTGCCGCGCCGGGTGGAGGTCGCGCGGCCCCGTGATGATGTGCGCCTTCGCTTCGTGGGTCTGAACTGGACCCTGGCCCCAGCGCTGGAACCGCTGTAATGCAGGCACAGGGAATCGTCTGGCTCGCACCGGCAAAGCTGAATTTGTTCCTGCATATATTGGGGCGCCGAGACGACGGCTACCACGAGTTGCAGACCCTGTTTCAGCTACTGGACGTCGGCGATACTCTGCACTTCACCACAGCAGCCCCGGGTGAACTGCAGCTGCACCTCAGCACTAACAGCACGGGCCAGGTCGTGCCACTGGCTGACAATCTCATTCTAGAGGCAGCGCGCTTGCTGCGTGATCATGCCGGCAACCCAAAGCTAGGGGCCAAAATCCAGCTGGAGAAGCAGCTGCCCATGGGTGGCGGCCTTGGCGGCGGCAGCAGCGACGCCGCCACCACCCTGCTAGCACTGAACCAGCTCTGGGAGCTGGGCCTCACGCGTCAGGAACTGCAGGCGCTCGGACTGCAGCTTGGCGCCGATGTCCCGGTCTTTATTGGGGGCAGATCGGCCTGGGGGGAAGGCGTGGGAGAGAACCTAGAGCCGGTGGAATTGCCGCCGTGCTGGTATCTCGTGATCACCCCAAATTGTCTGGTTTCTACCGCCCGAATATTTGACCATGAAAATTTGACACGGAACACTCGAGCCATCAAAATGGCCGACTTTCTGGCGGGTAGGTCTCAAAACGACTGCGAGACAGTTACCCGAAACCTTTATCCTGAAGTAGATAATGCGCTGAACTGGCTGTCCAAATATGGGTCAGCCAGGATGACCGGAACCGGTGCCAGTGTATTTGCCGACTTTCCTGGGGAGGAACCAGCCAGAGCAGCGCTGTCGGCGCTACCCGATTGTTGGCGTGGATTTGTCGCTCAAGGCGTAAATTCACTGGAACCCAGCCGGGACGCAACCTAGAATAGGACTTATATCGTAATACTGATTTCTTGGGGTGTCGCCAAGTGGTAAGGCACAAGGTTTTGATCCTTGCATGCGTTGGTTCGAATCCAGCCACCCCAGCCAAATTT
>MDTC01196303.1_pt1 | contig 17387 bp, 15 predicted proteins | sample 811181 | NCBI WGS metagenome assembly MDTC01 (sample SAMN05326644, study PRJNA326480) | marine metagenome | isolation source: seawater | place: Pacific Ocean: North | collected 2011 | reverse complement strand
GCTGCTTGAACCCGACCAGATCTTAACGGAAGCAGTCGTAAAGACAGTTATTCAGGTTCTAGTCTCCTAAGGATTAAAATGAACAAAAATTCAAAAGTTTTAGCATTAAAATATAGACCACAGACCTTTAATGATCTTATTGGTCAGGATGTGGTAGCTGAAACTATCATTAATTCTATTAAAAATAACAGAACTCCTAATGCATATCTTTTTACTGGAATAAGAGGAATTGGAAAGACTACTATAGCAAGAATAGTTGCCAAATCACTAAATTGCTTAAAAGGTATTGAAAATATTTGTAGGAATGATTTTTGTGAAAATTGTAATGCAATCACAAATTCAAGCCATATTGATGTTTTAGAGATGGATGCAGCTAGCAAAACTGGTGTTGATGATGTAAGAGATTTAATTGAATTTTCAAGGTATGGCCCAACATCATCAAAATATAAAATATTTATTATTGATGAAGTTCACATGCTTAGTAAGCAAGCCTTTAATGCATTGCTTAAAACATTAGAAGAACCACCAGAATACTTAAAATTTATTTTTGCTACAACAGAATTAAAAAAAATTCCTGTAACTGTTGTTTCAAGATGTCAGAGATTTGATTTGTCACGAATTAAATCTTCAGAATTATTTCAATTTATTAAAAAAATAAATGATAAGGAAAATGGAAAAGCAACTGATGATGCGCTTAAATTAATTGTGAAGATATCCGAAGGGTCTGTTAGAGATGCACTTTCTTTACTTGATAGAGGTTTATTATCAAGTGGTGATGAAAAAGAATTTGATCTTAATGCAGCTCTTAAAATTTTTGGATATTTCGATAAATCACAATTAATAGACATTTTTAAATTAATTCTTGAAGGTGAAGAAAAAAAGGTTATAGAAATTTACAGAAAAATTTATGATCAAGGAGTTGAGCCAAAAGTTTTTATTAATGATTTTTTAGAGTTAGTTTATTATTTGAAGAATATTGATTCTTTAACTTTAGAAGGTTCAAATTTTTCGTTAAATGATGAAGAATTTTCGATCATAAAAGAAATATCAAAAAATTTAGATGAATCAGTACTTATAATGTTTTGGCAATTTACTATAAAGACTCTTGATGAATTAGATATAGTTTCAAATCAAAATTTATCAGTTGAAATGTTTTTAATTAGACTTATGCATCTTTCATCAATAAAATCACAAGATAAAAAAATTGTAGAAGAAGATTATTTTTCAAAATCAATCAAAAAAAAAGATGTAGTTTCTGAAAATAAGATTGATGCTATAAATCAAATAAAAAATATTACTCAGGAAAAAAAAGTTAAACCAGAAGTTCAAACTGAAGTAAAAAGTCAATTTAAAACTTCAATTAGTTCATTTGAAGATGTTTTGAAAAAATGTTCTGACGACAAAGAAGTGAGACTAAAATATGAAATAGAAAAAAATGTAAATCTTGTAAATTTTGATAAAAACAGAATTGAAATTTCATTTAATGATAATCTTGATAAAAATTTTGTTAAAGATTTATCCTTGAAACTTTTTGAATGGACGGGAGAAAGATGGATCATTACTTTAAGTAAAACAAAGGGGGAAATATCAATTAAAGAGAAAGAAAAAAATAAAAGAATGGAATTTATTAAAGAAGGTGAAAATACTCAAATTTATAAAAATGTTTTGGAAAAATTTTCTGACGCAAAATTAATTGATGTAACCAAAAAAAAAGATGATTAGATGACTGATTTTAATAAAATTTTGAACAAAGCAAAAGAGTTAGAAGCCAAAATGAAAGAAAGCCAAGAAAACATTAAAAAAATTAGAGTGGAAGGAATTTCTGGATCAAATTCAGTAAAAGTAATTTTAGATGGAGAAGGTGAAATGCAAAAAATAGAAATATCGGATGAAATTTTAAAAGAGGAAAAAACTGTTTTGGAAGATTTAATTGTTGCAGCTTACAACAATGCAAAAGCACAACTAAAAACTAAAACCTCAGAGGAAATTTCAAAAGCAACAAGTAATTTTGGTATTCCTGGATTTAAGTGGCCTCTTTAAAAAATGCAAAAAATAGTTGAGATTGAAGATTTAATAAAGATAATTTCAAAACTTCCTGGTTTGGGACCAAAATCGGCTAAAAGAATAGTTTTAAAGTTAATAAATAATAGAGATGAGCTTGTAAAACCTATGGCAAATACATTAGCTCAAGTTTATAAAAATGTAACAAGATGTAATTCTTGTGGTTCATTAAAATCAAATTTAAATGGGTGTACAAACTGTGAGAATACTCAAGAAAAATTTAAAAAAATTTGTGTTGTTGAAGATATAGCTGACCAATGGTCAATTGAAAATTCAAATATATTTCAAGGATACTTTCATATATTAGGAGGAACCATTTCATCGGTTGGTCAAAGAAAAGAGGATTTGTTGATTAATTCTTTAGTAAATAGGGTTAATAAAGATGAAATTGAAGAGGTAATTTTAGCAACTAGTGCTACGGTGGAGGGCCAAACTACTGCGTATTACATCCAAGACAGTCTTAAAAATTCAGGTGTCAAAGTTACAAAATTAGCTCAAGGACTGCCTGTAGGTGGGGAGATAGAAAGTTTAGATGATGGAACTCTTTTTTCTGCCTTTAAAAATAGATCAAAATTAACTTCTTAATTTTGATTAATTTTTTTTTTTCAATCTGTTTTTATGTAAAAGTGGTTCAGTGTAACCTGATGGTTGTTCTCTACCTTTAAAAACTAAATCACATGCTGTTTTAAATGCTAGAGATCTATCATAATCATCAGTCATTTTGATATATTTTTTGTCCCCTTCATTTTGCTTATCAACAATTACTGCCATTTTTTTCATTATTTCAGTTACTTGAATTTTTGTAATTATTCCATGATGTATCCAATTTGCTATGTGCTGTGACGAAATTCTTAATGTAGCTCTATCTTCCATAAGTCCTACATTATTAATATCAGGGACTTTCGAACAACCAACGCCTTGGTCAATCCATCGAACCACATATCCCAGAAGAGTTTGTGCTGAGTTTGATATTTCCTTTTTTATTTCCTCCATAGACCAGTTGGGTCTATCAGCTATAGGAATATTTAAGAGATCATCACGTTTAGCTTGTGTTCGACTCAAAATTTTTTTTTGTTCTTCGAATATATCTATTTGATGATAATGAAGAGCATGTAATGAGGCTGCAGTCGGTGAAGGCACCCAAGCACAATTTGCGCCAGCTTTCAAATGATTGATTTTGTCTACAATCATTTCTTTCATTTTATCTGGCATCGCCCACATTCCTTTTCCTATTTGAGCTTTACCTGAAAAGCCACATTTTAAACCCACATCAACGTTATTATTTTCGTATGCCAAGATCCATTTTGAAGATTTCATTTCTGCTTTTTTTATCATTGGTCCTGCTTCCATAGATGTATGCATTTCGTCTCCAGTTCTATCTAAAAAACCAGTATTGATAAAAAACACTCTTTGTTTTAAAGTTCTAATGCATTCCTTTAAATTAACTGATGTTCTTCTTTCTTCATCCATTATTCCAATTTTACATGTATTTTTCTCTAACTTGAATAACTCTTCAACTTTGGAAAAAATTAAATCTGTAAATGCAGTTTCCTCTGGACCGTGCATTTTTGGTTTTACTATGTAAATTGAGCCTCTTCTAGAATTTTTCTTTTTTTTTAAATCATGAAGTGCAGCTGCAGTGGTTATAAATGCATCCATGATTCCCTCAGGTATTTCACTCCCATCTTTTAAAATAATTGAGGGATTTGTCATTAGATGACCAACATTTCTTATTAAAAGCAAACTTCTACCATGTAATTTTAAACCTTTACCACCACTTGAAATATAACTCCTATCAGGATTAAGTTTTCTCTCCAAATTTTTTCCATTTTTTTCAAACTGAATTTTTAAGTCTCCCTTCATTAAACCTAGCCAGTTTCTGTAACAAACGACTTTATCTATTGCATCTACTGCTGCTACACTGTCCTCATTATCACAAATGGTTGACACGGCTGACTCAGCAATTACATCACTTATTCCAGCAATATCATGGGCAGCACTAAATGCTCTTGGATTAATAATGATTTCAAAGTGAAGATTGTTGTTTTGTAAAATGATTGCAGTAGGTTTATTTGCTTCTCCTCTATGCCCTATAAATTTTTTTTTATCAGCAAGATTGTATTCATAATCATCTTTCAATATTATTAAATCTTTATTTACAACTTTTAAGCCCGCAATATTTTTCCAGCTTGTTCCATTAATTGGAATATATTTATCGAAAAATTCTCTTACATATTTAATTACTTCTTGACCACGTTGAGGATCGTAACGTTCACTTCCACCTTCTTCAGACTCAATTATATTTGTTCCATATAAACTATCATACAAACTTACCCATCTCGCATTTGCTGCATTAAGTGTATACCTAGCATTCATTACTGGAACAACTAATTGTGGTCCCGCAATTTTTGTGATTTCGTCATCAACATTCTTGGTCTCTATTTTAAAATCGGGTCCTTCATCTATTAGATATCCAATTTTTTTGAGGAAATCTTTATATTCACCAATTTTAAAATATTTAGTTTTATTATTTTTGTGCCAATCATTAATTTGTTTTTGTAAATTTTCTCTAATTTCAATTAATTTTTTGTTCTTTGGTGCTAATTCATGCACCATTTTATCAAATCCAGACCAAAACTCTTTTGATGAAATATTCGTATCTTTTAATAATTCGTCATTAACAAAATTTAAAAGGTTTTCTGAAACTTTTAAATTATTTATGCTTAGATAATTTGTCGACATTAAACCTTTTTTAGATCTACATTAAAATTAAGTCAAATAATTTTTAGAAGCACAAACATTTTGTTGTCATTTTTCTTACTTATGTAATAATTATAATTTAAATGAAAAATTATCTTAATTTTGAAACTGATATAAAAGATTTAGAAAGTGAAATTGATAAACTTAAAGATCCATTTAATCAAAGTGGGATCGCAGAGGTTGACACAAATAAAATCTCAAAAACTCAAGAGGAGATTGACGAAAAACTAAAAGCTATTTATTCTAACCTAGATCATTGGCAAACAACAATGGTTGCAAGACATGAGGACAGACCTAAATCAAAATTTTTTATAGATAATTTGTTTGAAGAATTTATTCCTTTATCTGGAGATAGATTTTATGGAGAAGATAAATCAGTTTTAACTGGTTTTGCTAAAATTCAAAAAAAATCAGTATTAGTTATTGGTCAGGAAAAAGGAGATAACTTAGAAACTAGAATAGAAAGAAATTTTGGTATGATGAGACCAGAGGGCTATAGAAAAACAATTCGTATTATGGAATTAGCAGATAAATTTAAAATTCCTATAATTTCATTTATTGATACTCCTGGAGCATATCCTGGAGTTGGGGCTGAGCAAAGAGGTCAAGCAGAGGCAATTGCAAAATCTATAGAGTGCTGCATGAAATTAAAAGTTCCAACTTTATCGATCATTATTGGTGAAGGAGGATCTGGAGGAGCAATTGCATTAGCTTCTTCGAATAAAGTAATAATGCTTGAAAATTCAATATATTCAGTAATCTCTCCAGAAGGATGTGCTACAATTTTATGGCGAGATCCAAAGAAAATGCTTGATGCGGCAAGGGCCATGAAACTTTCAGCAAAAGATTTATTTGAACTAGAAATTATTGATGAAGTAATACCAGAACCTCTAGGTGGTGCTCATCGAGATAAAAACAAAATTTTACAAAGTGTAAAAGACTCATTAGCTAAAAATTTAGTTTTTTTTGAAAATATGACTGAAGAAGAAATTTTTAATCACAGAAAAAATAAATTTTTGAAAATTGGAAGAAGTAAAGGTTTTATTGAAAATCTTGAAGATTTAAGTTCTCTTACAACTAAAAATGATAGTTTAAACCAATTATATAAATCTAAAAAGTTTTTATTATTAACTCTAGGATTAGTTTCAATTTTTATTATTTCTTTAATCTATTTATTATAAAGTTAAAGATCCACAACAACGTTTATATTTTTTTCCAGATCCACAAAAACATGGTTCATTTCTGCTCATTTTTTTTCCAATATATTTAGGATTTATTTTATTTTTTCTTGGTTCCTCATCTTGTTGTTTTGGCGCCTCAACTATTTTAAGATTAATCAAAATTGTGATTAAATCAAATTTTAATTTATTTAATAGATTTTCGAATAAATCAAATGCTTCTTTTTTATATTCTACTAGAGGATCTCTTTGACCGTAAGATCTTAATCCTATTACTTGTCTTAGTTGCTCTAAATATTGAATATGTGATTTCCAATTCATATCAACTGTCTGAAGAAAAATTCTTTTTTCTATTTCTTTTGATTGATCTTCTCCAATAAGTTTTATTCTATCATTTCTTGAATTTTGAAAAATTTCAGCTATTTTTTCTTTTAACAATTTATCCTTTAATAATATTATTTTACTAAATTCATTATCGTCAAAATTTTTTCCCAGTATTGATTTTAGTTTGATATCAAAATCATTATTTTTAATGTTTGATAATTTTCTATCTTTCAGCTTTAAAATATCATCTAAGATTTCATCTAAAAAATCATTAGAATATTCGAAAATTTGGCTACTATTCATTGCATTTTTTCTCTGAGAAAAAATCACATGTCTTTGATCATTAAGAACATTATCGAATTTTATTAATGTTTTTCTTATATCAAAGTTTCTTGCTTCAACTTTTTGTTGTGCCCTTTCCAGAGCTTTGTTTATCCAAGGGTGATCAATGCTTTCTCCATCTTTGAGGCCTAATTTTTCAAGGATATTGTTCATTGACTCTGATCCAAAAATTCTCATTAAGTCATCCTCAAGACTTACATAAAAAATTGAACTACCCTCATCTCCTTGGCGTCCAGCTCTCCCTCGAGCTTGATTATCTACTCTTCTTGACTCCATTCTTTCTGTGCCAATAACAAATAATCCCCCTAAAGATTTTATTTTTTCCTTATTTTTTTTGAGCTCCTCATCTGATATTGAACCTTTTTTTCCACCAAGTTGAATATCAACACCTCTTCCAGAGATGCTTGTTGTTATTATTACAGATCTTTCCTTTCCCGCATTTGCAATTATTTCAGCTTCATTTTCATGATTTTTAGCATTTAGAACAACGTGTTTAATATTTTCTTTACTCAAAAGTTTTGAATAAATTTCAGACTTGTTTATACTAGATGTAAAAACCAACATTGGTTGTCCAATTTCATTTAGCTCACGAATTTTTTTTATGATAGCACTATTTTTTTCTTTCTCAGTTCTAAAAATCTGGTCATTAACATCATTTCTAATCATTTCTTTGTTTGTGGGAATTACTACAACTCTTAAATTATAAATTTCAAAAAATTCTTGAGACTCTGTTTCCGCTGTACCTGTGCAACCGCAAATTTTACTATAAAGTTTGAAATAATTTTGGTAGGTAATTGAAGCTAAAGTTTGGTTTTCTGGTTGAATAAAAATTCTTTCCTTAGCCTCTAATGCCTGATGTAAACCGTCCCCAAATCTTCTTCCTTCAAGTATTCTACCGGTCAATTCATCGATAATTTTTAAATTATCATCTTGAATTATATAATCCTTACCTTTATGAAATAAATGATTTGCTCGAAGAGCCTGGTTAACATGATGGACTAAATTTAAATTTTCAGGATCATAAAAATTTTCATTTTTTAAAATTCCTGCATTAGATAATATTTTTTCTACATTTGTTATACCCTCATTTGTTAAAAGAATATTTTTATCTTTCTCATCAATTTCATAATCATCTTTGTTTAAATTTTTAATTAATTTATCTATAGCAAGATATTGATTTGTTTTGTCATCAGCTGAACCAGAAATTACTAAAGGTGTTCTAGCCTCATCAATTAAACATGAATCAATTTCATCTACAATTGAAAAAAAATGCTCTCTTTGAACAATTTGATCTTTAGAATATTTCATGTTATCTCTTAAGTAATCAAATCCAAGTTCACTATTAGTTGCATAAGTTATATCGCAGGCATAATTTTTTTTTCTTTCTAAATCGTTTTGATCATTATTGATAAAGCCTGATGATAGCCCTAAAAATTTATATATTTCCCCCATTTCTAGAGAGTCTCTTTTTGCCAAATAATCATTTACAGTTACAATATGAACACCTTTTTCATATAGAGCATTTAGATATGCAGCTAAAGTTATAGTTAAAGTTTTACCTTCACCGGTTCTCATTTCTGCAATCTTTGACTCATGTAGAACTATCCCTCCAATCAATTGAACATCAAAGTGTCGTTCATTTCTTTTTCTTTTAGCTGCCTCTCTTACCAGCGCAAAAGCCTCTGGTAGAATCTCTTCAGCGGTAACTCCTTTTTTTAATTTTTCCTTGAATTCAACTGTTTTTTTTGGAAAGTCTGCATCACTTAAATTTTGAAAGTTAATCTCTAAAAGATTAATTTTCTCTACAATTTTAGTTATTCTGTCCAGCTCTCTTTGATTGTTGGATTTAATGAATTTAGAGATAAAGTTGAAAGGATTAAGCATTGAATTTTTGATATATTATTTATTTATAACCTTTAATATAATTATTAAATAATTATTTTAAATACTATGGGTATAAATTTAACAAATTTTTTATCATCTAAATCAAAAAATAAGAGAATGGCTGAGTTTCAAGATTTAGACCATATTGATGGAGTGGCAATTTCAACTTTAAGCGCAAATTTGTATGAAGATACAAGGGATGACTTAGTAATGTTTTATTTCAGAGATGGCGCAAATCATGCTTCGGTTTACACTCAATCAAAAATTATTTCTGAAAATATAAAGTGGAATTTAAAACAAAAAACAAAAAAAATATTTTCTTTGATGGTAAATACTAGAAATGCAAATTGTTTTACTGGAAAACAGGGTTATAGAAGTTTAGAGAAAATTTCAGAATTATTATCTTTAAAGTTATCTGAAAAACAAAAACAAGATGATAATAATCCAAAAAAAATTAAGTCAAAAGAAATTATTTTTGGCTGCACAGGTACTATTGGCGAAACATTTCCAGAAGAAAAAATTAGAAATAATATTCCTAATTTATTAGAGAAGGTTAAGTATACACAAAATAAATATATTTGGATGAAGGCAGCACTTGGTATAATGACAACTGATACTCAACCTAAATTAGCTATGGATGAGTGCTTTATAGGTAAAAGTAAAATAAAAATTTTTGGAATTGCAAAAGGTTCTGGAATGATACAGCCTAATATGGGAACTACACTAGGATATATATTTACAGACGCGGAAATTTCAAATGATATTTTAAAAAAACTACTAAAAAAAAATATCAAAACCACATTTAATGCTATCACTTGTGATAGTGATACAAGTACAAATGATATGATTTCAATTTTTTCTACAGGTAAAAGAAAACATTCAATAGTTAAAAATATAAATGACGAAAACATTAAAAATTTTGACCAATCTTTAAATAAGGTAATGCTTAACTTAGCCAAAAGAGTTGTGGCTGATGGTGAGGGAGCATCAAAATTTATTACAATAAATGCTCAAAACTGTAAAAATGAAAATGATGCAAAAAAAATTGCCTTTTCAATTGCTAATTCTCCATTAGTAAAAACCGCTATAGCAGGTGAGGATCCAAATTGGGGAAGAGTTATTATGGCGATTGGTAAAGCAGGTGTTACTTTTAATGTTGATAATTTATCTTTAAAGTTTGGAAATTTGAATATTGTTCAAAATGGAAAATTAAATTCAAATTATAATGAACAAGAATTTTCAGATTATATGAAGAACAGTCATATTGAAATATATGTTGATTTTTCTTCAGGTACAAAAAATTTTACCGCATACACAATGGATTTAACAAAAAAGTATATAGAAATTAATGCAGACTATCGAAGTTAAGATATATTGAATTTTTAAGAAGTATAATTAAGTAAAGTATATGATTAAATATAAACTTATTTGTAAAGACTGTAACATTTCATTTGATAGTTGGTTTTCTTCATCAAGGGAGTTTGAAAAACTTCAGAAAAAAAAATTTTTGAATTGTCATAATTGCAATTCAAAAGAAATAGAAAAAAGTTTAATGGCCCCAAAATTAATCAATAAATTTGAAAATAATAAATCTGCTCAAAAGAGATTGAAATATTTAGAAATAAATAAAAAAATTAGAGAGTATCAAAAATTTATTAAAAATAATTTTAAATTTGTAGGTGATAACTTTGCTTATGAAGCAAGATCTATTCATTATGGGAATAAAAAAAAAAATAATCAAATTTATGGTACAGCTTCTATGGATGAGGTAAATGAACTTAAAGAAGAAGGAATAAATACTGAGATGATACCCTGGGTAGATGACAAGAGTAATTAGGATTTAATAAATTTTGCAATATAATTTATAGATTTATCTGAACTCAAACTCCATTCATCTTTTATAAGATTAAATTTCATACCGTTTAAAGCATTTAGATTAAGATTGTGTTTTTTTAAAATATTCACAAGATCCTCTGGTTTGACAAATTTTTCCCACTCATGTGTTCCTATTGGAAGCCATCTAAGTATATATTCAGCACCTACTATAGCAAATACGTATGATTTTAAAGTTTTATTAAGTGTTGCAACAAACATTAAGCCATTCATTTTTAATAACCTAGAACACGATTTTAAGAAAAGATTTATATCATCTACATGCTCAACAATTTCCATATTTAATATAACATCAAACTTAATATTAGTTTTTAAACTTTCTGGTGAATTGCAAAGATATTTTATGTCTAATCCATTTTTTTTAGCATGTAGTTTAGCAATACTAATATTTTTACTAGACGCATCTATTCCTGTAACTTGAGCGCCTAATCTTGCCATTGGTTCTGAAAGCAAACCACCTCCACAACCAATATCCAAAATTTTAATTTTTTCTAAAGATTTTTTTTTGTTTTTTAGATTAAAATGATTGATAATATTATTTCTTATGTAAGAAATCCTTATTGGATTAAATTTGTGTAATGGTTTAAATTTTCCTTTAGGATTCCACCATTCTTCAGCAATTTTAGAAAATTTATCTATTTCTTTTTTATTTATTGTGCTATTTTTCATTAGAAATTTGACTTTATATACAAGATGTATTTTATCAATATTTAATTTAGAACAAAAAACACATTCATGAAAATTGTAGTACTTAAATTTGGTGGAACTTCAGTTGGAAATGTTGATAGAATAAAAAAAGTTGCTGATATTATTAAAACTTATAAAAACAAAAATTATAAAGTAATTGTTGTTTCTTCAGCCATGAGTGGTGTGACAAATGATTTAGTAAAAAAATCTATTCAAATAAGTGATAATTTTTCTCCTGAGGAATATGATGTGTTGGTTTCGTCAGGAGAACAAGTGGCGTGCTCTTTAATTGCTGCAAGATTAATACATAAAGGTTTAAAATCTAGATCATGGATGTCTTGGCAAATACCAATAATTACTGAGGGGTCTTATAAAAACTCAAGAATAAATGAGATTAATAAAAAAAAAATTATTAACTATCTGAAAACTGGAGGCATACCAATTATTACTGGTTTTCAGGGTGTTAACAAAGAAGAGAGATTAACAACTATCGGGAGAGGTGGTTCAGATGCAAGTGCGATAATGCTTGCAAAGTTTTTTAAGGCAGATAGATGTGTAATCTACACAGATGTGGAAGGAGTTTATACTACTGATCCCAACAAATTAAACAAAGCACAAAAAATAAAAGTTATTTCATATGAGGAGATGTTGGAGATGGCATCTTTAGGTGCAAAAGTTATGCAGCCAGTTTCGATTCAAGATGCAAGATTGAATAGGATAAATATCGAAGTTAAATCGTCTTTTATAAAAAAACCTGGGACTTTAATTACTAAAAGAAAAAATATATTTAATAATAAAGTTATTTCTGGAATTTCTTCAACACAAAATGACGCTAAAGTTACACTTGTTGGTGTAAAAGATAAGCCAGGAGTTGCAGCAATGATTTTTAAACCCCTTTATAAAAATTTAATTAACGTAGATATGGTAGTCCAAAATATTTCTGCGAATGGAAAAGAAACTGATCTTACTTTTACTATTAAAAATGAGGATCTTAAAAAGACAAAAAAAATTATCAATGCAAATAAAAAAATTAATTATAAAAGATTATTATTTGAAAAAAATGTTTCAAAAATATCTATTATTGGAGTTGGAATGATTACAACACCAGGTGTAACATTTAGAATGTTTCAAGCATTAGCAAATAAAAAAATAAACATTCAAGTAATTTCTACCTCAGAAATTAAAATTTCAGTTTTAATTTCTAAAAGAAACTTAAAAAAAGCTTTAGAAGCACTTCATAAGGAGTTCAAACTAGATAAATAAAATGAACATTAGACCTTTTAGAGAAATAAAAAGAAAAAAAACAAAAGTTATAAACGTTGGTAATTTGAAAATTGGAGGTGATAACCCTATTTCTGTTCAATCAATGACTAATACACTTACTAAAGATGCTGCCTCAACTATTAAGCAAATCAATAAAATTGCGGAGGCAGGCGCTGATTTAGTTAGAGTTTCATGTCCCGATGAAGAATCTACAGAAGCTTTAAAAAAAATTGTTCATTCAGTAAGAATTCCTATTGTTGCAGATATTCATTTCCATTTTAAAAGAGCAATAGAGGCTGCTCAAAATGGTGCAGATTGTCTTAGAATAAATCCAGGAAATATTGGTGATAAAAACAAAATAAAAGAAGTTATTAAGGCTGCAAAGGACAATAATTGTTCGATTAGGGTAGGGGTTAATGCAGGATCTTTAGAAAAAGATATATTAGAGAAATTCAAAGAGCCATGTCCAGAGGCTCTAGTAGAAAGTGCGCTAAGAAATATAAATATTTTAGAAAACGAGGACTTTTCCAATCTTAAAGTAAGTGTAAAATCTTCAGATGTTTTTCTTTCAATTGGAGCATATAGACAACTTTCAGAGAGAATTAAATACCCACTTCATGTAGGTATAACAGAAGCTGGGAGTTTTTTACCTGGTACAATTAAATCTTCAATTGGTTTTGGATCTTTGTTATTAGATGGGATTGGAGACACAATTCGGGTATCATTATCTGATGATCCTGTAGAAGAAGTTAAAGTAGGAAATGAGATATTAAAATCATTAAATTTACGCCATCGAGGTGTAAAAATAATCTCATGCCCCTCATGCGCAAGACAAGGATTTGAGGTTATTAATACAGTTAAGGTTTTAGAGGAGAAACTTTCGCATATTAAAACACCAATTACTCTCTCAATTATTGGATGTGTTGTTAATGGACCAGGAGAAGCATCTATGACAGATATTGGAATTACCGGAGGAGGAAAAGGAAATAATATGCTTTATTTGTCAGGTATACAAACGGAAAAAGTATTGACTAATGATATTATTCATAGAGTTGTAGAAGAAGTTGAAAAAAAAATTGCTGAAATAGAAAAAAAGTAAAATGATTCCAGAAAAAACAATTGAAGACTTAATTGCTAAACACTCAATTTTGGAAAAAGATTTGTCATCAGGAAAAATAGATAAGAAGTCATTTGCAGAAAAGTCAAAAGAATATTCAGATTTAAATTCAATTATTGAGGACGCAAAAAAATATTTATCCTTTGACAAAGATAAGCAGGAATTAGAGAAAATTTTAGAGGAAAATAATACTGATAATGAGCTAAAAAAAATGGCTGAGATAGAATTAAATGATCTTGTAAAAGAAAACAAAAAAAATGAGAAAAAATTAAAATTATTTTTACTTCCAAAAGATGAGGCAGATAAAAAAAATGCTATAATAGAAATAAGGGCAGGAACGGGAGGTTTAGAGGCAAGTTTATTTGCTGGAGATCTTTTTAAAATGTATGAAAAATTGAGCCACAAAAAGAAATGGTCAATAGAGCTAATATCAATCTCAAAAAGTGAAGCTGGAGGTTTAAAAGAAGTGATTGCATCAATCAAAGGAACTAATATCTACTCAACTTTAAAATATGAAAGTGGTGTTCATAGAGTTCAAAGAGTTCCAGATACAGAAACCCAAGGTAGAGTACATACATCTGCAGCAACTGTAGCTGTTTTACCAGAAGCTGAGGAGGTAGATCTTAAAATAAATGAGTCTGATTTGAGGATTGATGTTTTTAGAGCTGGTGGACCTGGAGGACAATCTGTTAATACCACTGATAGCGCAGTTAGAATTACTCATATTCCAAGTGGTCTTTCTGTATCCCAACAAGATGAAAAATCTCAACATAAAAATAAAGCTAAAGGTATGAAAATATTAAGAGCACGCCTATATGAGTTAGAAAGATCTAGAATAGATCAAGAACGTTCTAAAGATAGAAAAAGTAAAATAGGGACTGGAGATAGATCTGAAAGAATAAGGACATATAACTTTCCACAAGGTAGAGTTACAGATCATAGAATAAATCTTACACTTCATAAATTAGAGGAATTTCTTGAGGGGGAGGCTTTTGATGAAATAATAGAGTCTTTAACTCTTCAAGCTCAAGAAGAGAGTTTAAATAGTTTATAAAATTATGAAAATAATTAATGCTTTAAGTGAAGGTAATTTAATTTTAGAAAAAAATTTAATTAAAACTGCTAGATTGGATACAGAAATTCTTATGTCAAATGTAATCAATAAAGATAGAAAATATATTATTTTGAATTCAAACAAAAAACTTGTACCAGATTTGTATAATTCTTTTATGGACTTGATAAAACAAAGATCAAAAGGAAAACCTGTAGCATATTTAGTTAGAAAAAAAGATTTTTGGAAATATCAATTCCAATTAAATGAAAATACATTAATTCCAAGGCCAGATACCGAATTAATAATTGAAAATTTCTTAAAGATTACTAAATTTAAGTCTAGATTAAAGATTCTAGATATTGGAGTAGGTAGTGGGTGTATTCTTTTATCAATATTAAAAGAAAAAAAAGATTTTTATGGAACTGGAATAGATATAAGTAAAAAATGCATTAACATAGCTAATTTAAATGCCCTTAATTTAGGATTACTCAACAGAACCAAAATAGTAAAATCAGATATTGACAATTTTAACTATGGCAAATATGATGTTATTATATCTAACCCTCCATATATTAAAAAATTTAGTCTAAAATATTTGGATAGAGATGTTGTTAATTTTGAGCCAAAGCAGGCTCTTGATGGGGGTGTAGAAGGAACATCAGAAATCAGAAAAGTGATAAATAAATCGTCTGAACTGATAAAAAAAAATGGCAAATTGATTTTAGAAATAGGTTTTGATCAAAAAAATAAAACTAAAAAACTTTTAACTAATAAAGGATTTTATATAAATAAAATAATCAAAGATTATGCAAATAATGATCGATGCATAATTAGTACAAAAATTTAGATATGGTTACATTTAGAAACAATACAAATAGAAGAAATAATTTTAGACGAAATGATAGAAATTTTAAATCCAACAATGACAGGCCTAAATTTAATTCAAATTTTAAATCAAATGATAATTTTCAAAGAAAAATACCAGGAAGAAATAATCATAATGCATCTAAGTTGATTGAAAAATACAATGATTTAGCAAGAGAGGCCCTATCTAGTGGGGACAAAATACTGTCAGAAAATTATTTTCAACACGCAGATCATTTTACAAGAATTTTAAATGAACAAGATAATCTTAAAAAGGCTAAATTTGCCGAACAGTCTTCTGTCGATGTTTCTCAAAACTCAAAAGATGAAAAAAAAATTGAAAATTTTGTTGAAGAAAAAAAAGAAGCTTAAAATTAATTTAATTTTTTAATTAATACCAATTATTTTTTCTGATTTTAAAACATCCAATTTTATTTTAGCAGTTTCGAAAAGTTTTCTCTCCTCACCTTTAAGCACTTTTCCAGAAGGCAACTTAAGTGTTTGGGAATTTATTTTTTTTCCATTCACAACTACTTCATAATGCAAGTGTGGACCTGTTGACTTACCTGTTGAACCAACATAACCAATAATTTGTCCTTGTTTAACTCTCACACCACTTCTAATGCCAATTGCAAATTTTGACATGTGTGCATAAATTGTTGTATAGGTTGAATTGTGTTTTATCACAACACAATTTCCACCACCTCCACACCAGCTAGCTTTTTTAACAACACCGTTTCCTGATGCCATGATTGGTGTTCCCATAGGAGCAGCGAAATCTGTACCTTTATGCATTTTATTAAAACCATCTATTGGATGTTTTCTCATTCCAAAAGGTGATGAAAGTCTTGCTCCATTAATTGGAGACTTCATTAAAGCTTTTTTAACACTTCTACCATTTTTATCATAATGACCTTCACTTCCTTTTTTGTTAAAAAAATATAATGAATTATTTTGACCACTTAATTTAAGATTAGCATAAAGTATATTTCCAGTTTCAATAATTTTTCCATTATCGTCGACAAAAGTTTCAAATAAAATTTGAAAACTATCATTTTTTCTTATATCTCTTTGAAAGTCTACTTGAAAGCCATACACTCTTGCAAATTCAATAATTGTACTAGCTGGTATTTTTTGACTTACAGCAGATTTATATAAACTTTGTGTAATGAGGCTTTCTTTATACAGAATATCTTTTTTAAGTTTAGTGAGTAAAATTTCCTGATTGAACCCACTAGTTTCAACATTTCTTGAAAGATATATCTTTTCAGTATTAGAAACTTGTAAAGTAAATTCTTTAATCTCATTATTTGACTGATCTATAGTAAATTTAATTTTTTGATCAGTTTCAAGTTTGTTTAAGTTTATTTTTTTAGATAAAGTTTTTTCTATTTCTGAAATTTGTTTTTTATCTACATTATATATCTGCAATATACTGTTGAACGTTTCTCCTAATGAAACGCTATGATTGATTTTTTTAAATCTTGGCTCTAAATTATCTAAAAAGTGTTTAACTGTTTTTTTAAAATAAACATTATTAATTGAGTTTTTATAATTTTTAACAATATTTTCCCTACTATAATTAAAGTAAGTAGTTGAGATTACTGATATTATTATTAATAAAAATAATGCAACGATTTCAGTATTTTTTTTTAAAATTTTTTGTAAATTATTGATCATTAAAGAATTTTTTGAATAACCAATTATTAGTTTAGCAAACTAAAAAAATCAAAAAAAACCTTTTAAAATAAGGGTTTTTTTAAGTTATTTTTTCTTCTTAATTGCTTGATTTCCTTTAATTTTAGCCTATAAGCAACAAACTTTCTCAAAAAATTATTGTAAGGACAATAAATTAGCGAGGATTATTGAGCCTTTTAGCTCAATTAGCTATTTAAAAAGTAAAAATTTAAGAAGAGAAGTGTGGACGGTTAAGGTTACCAAAATTTGTCGTACACACTTC
>MDTC01165454.1_pt1 | contig 17389 bp, 6 predicted proteins | sample 811181 | NCBI WGS metagenome assembly MDTC01 (sample SAMN05326644, study PRJNA326480) | marine metagenome | isolation source: seawater | place: Pacific Ocean: North | collected 2011 | reverse complement strand
GCAATCTGTGGATGTGATGGTGTTTGAGGTTGGATTAGGTGGTCGTTTGGATGCAGTGAATGCATTGCCCTTAACTGCAGGGGTCATTACCAGTATTGGCTATGATCATATGCATGTATTGGGTGATAATCTTGATGCGATTGCTTGCGAGAAATCAGGTATTGCAAGAGCGAGTTGTCCCGTGATTGTGGCCGAGCCGCATTTTCCCGAAGCAGCTTTGGCTTTGCTTCGATCGAAGAGGGCTGTTGTTTATCAGTGGGATGAAGATTTTTGTGTTGTGCCTGATGGGAATGGTGCAGTGTTTCGCTGTCATGATTTTAGGTTTAATATTCCATCGTCAAGACTACACCCTCAGTCCATCGCAGCTGGCTTGATGTTGGTACAAACCTTACAGAATGTATTGCCCGTAGACAGTTTGCACTGTCAGCAGGCAGTCCGTGATTGGCAAATGCTGGGGCGTATGTCTTGTATTGATAGTGATCGACACATCTGGGCTGATGTTGCGCATAATGCGCCTGCTGTCACGTATCTATTGTCTCAGTGGCATTACCCATGGTCTGAGACGCTTTGTATTGTTCAGTTTAAGCAATCTAAGGACTGGCGTGCCTGTGCGCGTGCTATAGCGCAAGTAACTTCTGTGGTTTATGTGATGACCGAAGTTGCTTCTTCTGACGATATGAAACCGTCGTTTTTTGATCCGTCTGGTCAATCGGTCACTGCCGATCAAATTCAAGCGGAATTTCCTGATCTTTCAGTCAAATCATTTCTTTTACCCAAACATATGATGTGTTCTAGTGATCAAGAAAAATTAGCAAGCCATGCCTGTAAGAAATTGATATTTGGTTCCTTTAACGCTGTTGCGTTGGCTAAATATTATTTATCAGACTCATCTAGAAAGACGTTATCATCGTATTGAAGCGAGCGTTATGATTTGATGTTCAAGGCTATGATATCTTACTATTTCATTCATGATATTTAGATTGCTTGCGTGGCTGTATGGTTCACTGTAAGCGTATGCTGTACTTTTTTGTTTGAAGCATATGGTATTCACATCTTTATAGATAAATCCTTGGGCATATCGCCAATAGGGATGCATTATCGCGTAAATCATTGTATGATTCTTACGAAAATTAACATCAAGAGTTGATATGGGTAAAAAGCAAAAGTCTAAAAAAGTTAAATCAGAACTAAAACCCAGACTTGATTGGTACGACCTTCTCAAGCGTGAAGCTTCTTTACCAATGGATCGTCTGAACGAGCGTGATATTCATCATAAAACGTTGTGGGTGGCCATTGTCGAATGCGCTATCATGCCTTCTAATTCTCTTGGTCTTATACAAAGTCAGGTTCTGTCATGTAAGAGATTGCGTTCAAGTATTGATGATACAATTGAACAAACAGACTGTAGTGCTTTGGGCCTGGCAATAAAAAATGCCCAACTTGAATCGATTCTTGGCTTATTACACATTGGTGCAAATCTTGATCAGGCTTTTACAGATGGGCATTGGTTGCACGCATTATTGCGCTATTTGTCTGATGCGGAGGAGGTGCTGGCAATACTTGAATTAAGCAGCGAGAAAGGTTTCAGTTTTTCTCCTGAAATCCAATTTTACCGTGATGAGACGGGGTTTGGTTTACATGACTATGCCCTAGTGAAATTCAAGAGTGATGCGTTGGTTACGTGGTTGCTTGAGCATAAAATATGTCCGCAGGGTAATATCCAAGATTTACCAGTGATGATGTGGTTGATCCAACATGATAAGCGCCACTTGGTTGATGCTTATTTGGCGTATATTTCGAGTCAGGTGCTTTATGCCTATACCGATGCAGGTACCAATATTTTATCGCATGCATGTCAATTGGGTGATTTATCATTGGTTGAATCTTTGCTGTTTCGTGCGGATGGTGCAATTTATGCAGTGAATGATCAAAAGGAGAATGCGCTACATGTTCTTGCGCGTGTCAGGCCATTTACTGACAAACACCATGATATTTTCAGGCTGTTGATGGCCATTGACATGGATATCAAAGCAGTCAACTGTGATGGTGACTCAGTGCTTATGATTGCGCTGAGGCATGATCAAAATGAAATTCTACCTATGATCGTGATGATTAGTGATATTTATCAAAGGAATTCATTGGGTGAGCATTGCCTTTCGATTGCTTTATGTCAGGCAAATTTTGTTATGGCTAAAGTGATTATGGGTCTAAATCGTCTTAATGTTGATAAACCATATGACATTGAGCACCAGATGGCGCCGCTTTCCCAAGTCTATATTGATCGATGTCATTCTTTTTATGGTCAATCTCTAAATTACAATCTGAATCAACCATTTTTACCATTATCTATTTTGGTTTTGGGCTATCGTATCTTCACAGAACAATTAATGCCATTACTTGCTGAACTACTCAATCGTAGAGATCCTTATGTAAGGTGTGAGGATAATCCTTATCGTGTTGCTATGGCAGTGAATGAGGTTGGCTTGATACGATTCATGCTTTCACATAATGTGCCTGGCCATGAAGGTCAGAAGATCAATAGTTTTGTGGCAAACGCGTTACCGTCATCGCTCAAGGTCAAACAATCTCGTGATCTGTATCTCGATATCGTAGATCAAGTTAAAGACTGTTTTCGTCAGAGTCTTTTTACGCAAGCCCTAGAAAAGTCGCGCACGATACCACTTGATTATTATCCTATTCATTGGGCATCACTTCCTGATTTTCGAGATCACTATTTGTTGATGTGCTTAGAGATGCCTTATCTTTCATTTGCTTTTGAGAGTCTTTATCCGTTACTTAGAACGTATCAGCTGAGTGGTTATTATGTGCTTGATGAGATCATTCTTGATAGTGACGGTCGTTCTGAAGGGCAGAGTTTTTCTCAGGCATTGCGTGTTTTAATGTCTCAATGTGAGCGACATAAGATACATGATCGGTGTTCGTCGCAACAGATGTCGAAACTGAAGATGCTTGGATTTTCTCTATCAGGTGACGAGCCTCAAGTTATCAAACTACCGCTTAATTTCGCCAGAGGCTTAGCACAATTGATTCCTCCAATTTCCTTGGTTTCCGGGCAATCTGAAGATTATCGCCGGGCAGAGCAGTTCTGGCGGTCATTTTTGCTTGATCATTGCAAGGATGATACTGAGGACGAGCAAGGTTACGATGCGATGTCACTTATGGAGTTATTTTTGAAGCGTTTAGAACACACAGTGATACAGCATAATATTAGACGGCACTTAACGCATCCTGACTTTGTATTCAATGTACTGGTATTAGTCAACCAATCACCGCAAGCGCGTGCGCGTCTCTCAGCTGCGCAATTATTGTTTGACCAAATTAAACAGAACCGTCAGATTGCATCTGAGCATCGCCATGGGTTGGTCAAACAAGTTTTAACAGCGGTGTTACCGGTTAAGACTCGATCATTTGATTTTCATGAGCATCAATCACAGGATTCGATTATACATGTGCTTGAATCGCGTGTATTGACGGACGTAGAAACGATTGGTCTTGCTGAGTTGTACCTTGATAGTTTGCGTACTCATAGTGATGCTGAGGAGACACAGCCATCACAGTTGTTTTTTGACTACTTCATTCGAGTGATCTTACTTCCATCTGGCTATATGGACGAGGTTGCGTGTTTGATTAAGTGGATGGTTGATTGTCCTGAGCGGAGCAATTGGTTATCTCGTGGGTGCAATCGTGCTCAACTACTTGATTGTTTGTATCGGCGTCGTGTGGAAAGCGATTGCGAGGAAGCAATTTTATCGGTCTTAGATATGGTTTTACCACACTATGTTTGTGATAGTATTGAGACGCTTCTTACCACAATGAAAGAATCGCAAAGTGCTCAGACGAATCGGTCTGTCGATATACTGATTTTCTTGTCTGATCCGAAGGTTTACCGACTACTTGAAACCCATGTGCCATCGCTTGCACAAAATCTTCGCGTTTACCATGATTTTTCGATGCAGATCTATTGTCGATCTGCAAAAATTCATTATGATCAATCACTTGATTCATTTCAGAGAGATCAAGTGTTGCAGCATAATATCAAGATGGGTATTTTACAATCGAAACTTGAGTCTGAGCAATCACGATATTTCACTTTACAGTCTGAGAGTGCGCTGGTTAAGACTGATTCATCTAATCTACAAAAACAGTGTGATCAGCAACGCAAAATAATCAATGAACTCAATGCGTCACGTGCTAGTGAACAGGTTAATCTTAATGCATTGCAACAAGAACTAGAACGTGTACGTCAACATGCTGAGAAGGATCGATGTGAGGCTTTTGATCTCCGGGGCGAGCTTGATACTAAACAAGAAGCATTACAGGTGTTGCAGGCAAAATATGAAGATGAGCAAAAAAAGCATCAATGTGAGATCGACCAAGCACAGAAAAAGATACAATTGCTAGAACAGAAAATTGATAATCTTGCAAGTCATCGTGCGCAATATCATCACCAAACGCAGGAACAACTCACTGTTGTTCAACAAGATAATGATGTCCTGAAGGCCCGCTTATCTGAGCTTTCGCAGTCACTAACCGAGGTTAATAACGATAAAACAGTACTGGCTCATCAGCGAGATGATATCAAAGATCAATTGACGCAGTCGTTAGAAGCTTCCAGTTGTTTATCTGAAGATTTAGATAAAAAAGAGGCCATCATTCATACATTACAAGAAAAAGTTGATGAACTACAAGATCAGGCAATGCGCTTTAAAAAACAAGTCGCTGATCAAAGTGAGAAGTATGAATTGAAGTTCGGGCCTGATCGTTCGATGCCTGTTATCAGCGCTGTGGCTGTGCCGCTTAATGCGACCGATGTCACCCCGGTTCATCAACCATCAAATTATTTGGTGCAATCGACGATGTTTTCCGCTCAAAATATTGCTGCAAGTCATCCACAGTTATTGGTTATGTCTGAAATGTTGCCAATATCGTTTGGTGATTTATTTTCGTTTATTAATCAATTGACCGGTGTTTTGTGTGCGCTGAAAACTGAAAGAAAAAATATCTCGATACGCTTAGGTGGGTCATTGGCGCTTTTTTTGGCTAGACGTCATGATGCATCGCTTGATCGTTGGTATCAACTTGCCTGTTCGGGTTATGAAGATGTTGATCTTGATGTGTCGTCATCTTTTTCAAGAATGGATATTGAAGATGCGATTAAACGAGCCTGGCCTGACATTCAGTTTTCTCGATGTGAACGTTCGGATAAAAGATTGCTGGTTCAACATGTAAGTCTTCCATTTAAATTTGATTTGCATTTGATTGGTAGTCGTAAACCATATCCTGATGCGCTTTTTTGGAACTGGGATGCCAATCGGTCTGATTGGGTTTTTGATCTTAGCCGATTATTGCCCAGTCAATATGAATTTCTCTATGCTCAGTGTTTCATTCATCCACACAATAATGCGCATTTGCAGATAAACTATTCTTTCTTTTGGGCGTTGGTTCAGTTGATCAAGCACAAGTTTTACGACCAGAGTACCAGTGTTTGTGCGGAGCGTTTGCGACTCCAGGTTCATGCAATGTCTAATCGAACCACTCTTTCAAATAATGTGCTAGCTGTACTGCGTCAATTTGAAAAAACGCCATTTTGGGTATGTGCATTAAAAACAGTAATCGGCCATATCATATCTTTTAACGATCGTGGGGACGTGCTTACGCCACTCAGCTACGTATTGCCACATGGGGGACATCGATGTTTGAATTTGGCTCGGGAATCAATCGTTGACATAGAAAACCTGAGAAATCGTATTGTTGAAATTTACCGTGCGGAGGATGATTTATCACGTTTGCAGCACGATGATGGTCCACTGGCGTGGTGTATTGATCTCGACAAATATCCATCTGTGCCATAACGTATTGCCTATTGACGGCGTCTATTATTCAATTGAATGGCCGTACTTTGAGAACTTCATTGTACCGTTTATGGTGGTTTCATTATTTTGAGGGGCGTATGTTTCTATCGTTGTGACATGTTTGTTACAGATCGTACTCCAATCAATCGGAATCTTTGAATTTAAAAGTTTTGTGTTGGTTTCTGTTGCTTCCCAGTGTTGTTTGATAATGCATAATACGTCAGAGACGGAGGTAGCCGATTGGATTGCGCTTTTGATACAATCCATTGACGGTATGGTTGCTCGCTCAGGTAATAGATAATTGAGTACGCTCGTTGATTTTCCGTTAACGTGTATGATTTCACATAAGCGACTCAGTGCACTGTTCCAATAGTTTGTCGCGTGCATTTTCTTTAAGATCTCAATGATTTCTTTACTTACTTCAGATCTGGTTGAGGATGTTAGTTTTCTTTGAAGCAAATATCTAGGGACCGATAGGGCTCCATCTTGCTCGAAGATTTTTTGTTTAATCCATTGATGCAATCCTCGATATAACGAGTAGGACGGGTATGTTTCTGGAAGGATTTGGTAATTATCCCAGAGGAAGGCTTGTTGATGTGCTTGGTAACATCTTGGCGTCAAGTACCAGTTTTGGTCCCCAGGGCTCCATACCCAAACAATTGCATCGGGATTTGTACTTACTGAATGTCGTTGACGCAGTTGTAGATCAATCTGACATTGTTTATTTTGAGGAGTGATTTGAAATCGAGGTCGTTGCGTGTCATGTTTTTTGCTATCTTTTCGATTAGAAATCATCGTGTCGATAGGGATGGTTTGCGTTGTAATGACAGTGATATCGATATCCTCTTGTTTTGATTTGATCAAATGACATAAGTGCTCGAACTGTTTTGGTAGTAATAGTTCTAGCTCTTTGCGTGCAAGCATGATTGCAGTGGATCCACCCCATTGAATTTGTGCGTGGGCATCGATCGCCATTATGCTCTGGCAGAGTTCGGTTATGCACTGGGTTAAGCATATGATTGTCTCATCACGGCTTGAGTTTAAAATTAAATGATCATAGGACGATATCAGAAACATGCTATTAGCGCTGAGGTGGCTTTGTTGCATGGTTGATACTTGTGTTTGTAAGCCACTGTTTACTTTTTGTAAGGATCGGTTTGATTGTTCCAACCGAGAAAGGGTTTCTAGTGTTTCTTTTTTTTCCTGCTTGAGTTCATGAATTTCAGCTTGATATGCGCTCGCTTGTTGGTGAAGCTGTTGTTCGAGATCGTTGTGCTTTGATCTTGCAGTTCGAATAGAGGCTTTAAGTTCCTGGACCTGTTGATTTTCTTGGGTTCCAGTAACTTGAATTTTACGATGAAGTAGGTTGGCGTAATCTTTTAATTTGGAATGCTCTGATAGTAAACCTGCTATTTGATGACGATATATGTCGATTTTACCGTTGTATTCTAATATTTCAGCATCGTATGTTGCTTTGTTCTCATGGATTGTTATGCTTTGTTTTGATAGTGCTTGTTTTAAATTTTCAAGTTCATGTGAAAGTGCTTGGTTGTCTTTTTTAAGGGTTTTAATCGTTTTATTGGACTCTTTTTGTCCAGTGATTTGTGCTTTGTATTGAGTATTTTCTCGTATTAATCGTTGTATGGTGTCATCTTTTTCTTTGAGTTCTTTTTCTACTTCTTCAATGCGAATTTCTCGAGATTTGCTTTCGCAATCAGCGCTTTTAAGTGCTTTTGTTGCGTGATCAACTTTATTTTCAAGTTCAGTAATGCGGCTGGCTAATAGTTCTTCAAGCCCTGAGGTCTCTTCTTTGGCAATGGCTTGAACACGCTTGGGTAGGCCTCGATCTGTGTTTTGGTTGCTGTTTTCAATAAGACGAACACTGGTGTAGCTGTCCAATAACTGTGCTAATACGGTGGATACACTTTGTATCACTGTTAATCTTGGGTAGGCGTGCAGATAATGAATGATTCTTGGTTTATGGATAATCGCAGCCATGATTGATTCACTTAGATAAGGTGCAACAACCAAAAAGATATCTCGGGCTTCATCTCTTTCTGCTTCATTATCTTTTGTGGATTTAATTTGACTCACATGTAGTAGGTCTTTTTGGAAAGATACCTCTTTCAATAGTTTGATTCTGACGTCATATTTTCTCAACCAGTTAATGAGACTGCAACATGCTTTGGGGAATGAATTGTTTGTCATGATCTGGTAGCATATGGCGCTGTAAAACGCTCGAGCATGCGCTAGTGATTCGCTTGTTGTTTCCTTTGTGGGAAGTTTCAACATGAACAATACATAGGCGAGTTGATATGTTTGCTCTATATTGAGCGGATGTTGTTCAATTTGATAGAACAATTGATAGTGAGAATTCAACATATATTGGGCTGTAGCGATGCTTTGATTCTGTTCTGGGCTTGGCACATCTTCAGAGTCGTTTTGTTGGGCCACAGTATGTTCTATCAGTGCGATTTGTATCTGGTTAGCAATCAACTTTCTGGTAATGCCACACGGACTTTGATTAAGGAGACGTAGTACTTCTAAACTACATTCTGGTAACGCATTTTTGTTGAATATTGCTTTTAGTACTTCTTCGCGTAATAGCACTATAAACATTGATTTTAGATCTGAGCTAGTTGTTGTGGTAGTTGGATTACTGTCTGATTTTAGAAATATCTGATTAATCAGTAATTGCCATTGTGAGCACTTTTCTGTGAAAGGAACTTCTTTTTTGGTTTCAGTGGTGTGCTTTAACTGTTGTTGTTCTAGTACGTTCAAAATAGATTGCGAGTCCGTATTGTCTGTATGGTGACACTCATTTATCAGCGTATTTTGATGTGCTGTTGTATTGTCATTGGTATGATGACACACTGTTTGATCTATTTGTGATGATGACTTGGTTTTTTCATGTTCTTGCGTTTTTTCTTGTTGGTCGATTGAACGTTGTTTGACATCATAGTCACTCATTGAAGGATTTATTTTATCACTGATGGGATCGTTGCGTGACTTGTCGTCGGCGCTTGATTGATTATTCGATAAGCAATTTCTCTTTTTCAGTTCTTGTAGTTCACTGATAATGTTCTGTAATATCTTGACTACGAGCGTATCGTAGTCATTTTGGTATGCTTGGTATTTGATGATCAATGGACATATATTTGCCTCGTAAAAAACTCGATGAAGTCTCTGTGCGCCGTCTTGGGGTGATGCTGTTTCAAGACAGGCAACGATATAGGCGTTCCCAAATTCTCGCCAGTATTGTAATGGCCAATGCTTGGGTATTGTGGCGGCGTTGAGTGCTTGTGCGCGCTGTTCAGCTTCTGCTCCTTTACCGCTCAATAGTAGTTCCTCTGTGGTGCAGATGGTTTTGATGTAAGTTTTTATTATTTTTGAGTGAGCGTTATCTTGTTCGAGCACCGGTTGTAGCGTGGACTGTTTCACTGGTATGCCATGTTGTAATAATAATCCTATCGTTTGATAATCGTTAAGTGTAACCGCGATATGGTATGGATTATCCATTGATTGTTGCCCAGGGACATAAGCATTCACAAGTCTTGGTATGAGTCTTTCCATTTCAGGGCGTATGGGGCGCAATAAAACTGCAATAGAGACAGGGCATAGCGGGCCCTCAATGGTGATACTTTGATTGGTCTTTTTTGCAATGACGGGTACGATCTTATCTATAAAATTTCGTGGTAATCGTGATGGTGTCGTGCTAATGCAATAGGGCGGTTCGGTTAGTGATTGCTGCTGGTTGTGATTAATCAAGGCGTCACAGCAATTAACCAATCCACCAATTATTGCAATACTCATCGCATTTTCATATTGAAGATTTCTTGCATGGATATTGATTGTTGGATCTTTTAAATATTTCATTGCCAGCGCAACATGATGATGCCTTAGTGATAGAGTCAGCGGCGTATTCCCATCAAGATCTACTTGGTTAAGCTCAGCGCCGGTTTGTAGTAATAGGCTTGCGATCCTATCAATCACAATTGTATTTTCATTGCTTGTATCCGCCATTGCTAAGAAATGTAGTGCGTTTTTTCCGTGGTGACTTGTCGCTGCATATGCACATTTATCCAATAGCATCTCGACAACCCCAAGATCTGCTTGTTTACAGGCGATCATCAGTGGGGTTGGTCTTGTATCGCTTGCATAATGAATGTTTTCTGGATTCAGTTTGCTACAAATCAATGGAAATAAGTATCGGTAAGGATCATCAAATAGCGATTCGAGGACATGGTAATCATCATCAATAGCAAGATTAGGATCGAGGTTTGTGTTGATGAGCATGTGCGCTGTTTTGGGATCATGCTTCTCTGTCAAGACAATGCGTAAAATATGATGATTGTTGCTGTCAAAAAGTTGTTGCGGGTCTGAAAAACTCTCTTTGATTTGATACAGGATTAGCCGAAGATAAGCGTGGTCTTTGAACTGGTTTATGATTTCTGGTAACCCAGCTTTTGCATTGAATGCGCAACTAATTGAACATCCGAACTGGATTAGTTTGAGCACTGCATCGGCATTTTTTTCCTGGATGGCAATGCCTAACGCTGAAATTCCATCATGCTGTTGGTTGATTTCAAAGTGATGTTGAGGACGGTCTTTTTCATCAATCACGTTTAAAATTTTATTATCAAAGTTTGGGTTGAACTTTTTGTGTGTGGCTATACATTGCCAAAGTGTTTTATCTCGACTGTCATGTGCATACAGGTTCGTCGTTAGCTGTTGTTCAAGGTGGTGGTCATTTTTGGTAATAAGACGTGACCAATTCAATTCGGCTTTTTTGCTATTGTTAGGCACCTGTTATCCTGTATTTTTCATAATGAGGTTATTTTAAACACAATGAAAATTAATTGCACGAATTTTATATGCTTTACTCTCGGTGAATACTTTGATGTTGGTATTGTATTTAATTTTCTTGTCGTGTCCAGTTCATGATAATCGAAGCAACTGGTTGTTAGGCTGTTGATATGATTTTTGTTTTTCCCTCACTTGATGTCGTAGTGGTTGTTTGATGATTGCGTTTCAAACTAGTCAAAGATTTTTCTTATTTCCTATGAATCACTTGTGGTTGTTCTGATTAAGAAAAACAAATGAAAATGGTGATTGGCAAGACTTTTATAAAAAAACTGTATGCTGTGTAAAAAAGATGCTATAGGAGTGATTAATTTACTAAATATGGTGCTTGTATGCATGAAGAATATCCCGAATTGGTCCCACGACCGGTACTCGCTTTAGAATATGACGGGTGTGCAGATCTTATGGCTTTTTATCCAACTGTCTGTAAGTCGGATGAAGATCGTGAAAGATGGTTATTGGATACATTGCGCTGTGCGCTTCTTGATGATCCTAAAACCATACGTTGTGCTTCGCTTGCAGGTCGTGCATCGTCTGAATTGAGTTTAGATGCCGATGATGCCGTGTTTTCCCCCCTTGCACAGGAGGATATGATATTCACATCTGTGGGTCTTCGTAATGCATTTCCTTTCCTTAAGCAAATTAAAGCTTCTTATGAAGCTTTCCAAAAAGATGACCAGCCACTGATTATGATACTTGCTGGGATTCGTCAAAGTGATGAAATTGATAAAAATTGTAGTAAAACCCAACAACAGACAGTTACTGCGATGCATGCTATGAATAGTATGACTGCTGCTTTGAATCAGATTTTACCCGGATTTTGTGAATTCAAACCTTATCGTTTGCAAGACCTTGCTGGTATCGCTCAGACCCGATTATCTGTCCCAAAAGATGACTTTCAATTGCTAACGTTGATTTACCAAATGCAAATGCTATCGGCAGATTACCCTGATCAAGCTTTTAATGTGACTACTTGTATGACTCAAAAGCCTGAATTGTCTCGTGATTTGATTGGTTTTTTTGAGCTCAATCGAATGATGTTTCCAAGCGGGGTCCAGTTCCACTATGTCGACGCTACCCGTTCGCATACGGCAGATGGTCAGCAGGCAATTCGATCAGTTCCTGTTTACGACTTTAATAAACGATTGGAGGGACAAGTATTTGGGTTTGATGGGCATGGTAAAAAATTAGAACCATTACAACTTGCAGAAATTTATGATCGGATGACCACATTTTTATATTCCAGTGATTATGCCAGAATTCGACAAGATAATATGACGCAAAAGATTGCAAATAACGAATATATACGTGCATTGCAGCAAGCATTCTCATATACCTCAGAGCCTGCCCGTTATCAACGTGATGAAGTTTGTGTCATCAACTCGATTATAAATAACTTAAGTAAGCGGAAAACTTTTAGCTCTACTGTAAGTGATAGCGGTCGAGTGAGACGACTTAATCAGCTTAAAAATGATCTTCAATCATTGGTCGACTCCTATCACAAATCGAATCAATCTTTCAAAGAAAGGACTGAGTTAAATACGTTTCTGAGTGGTTTACGTAAGATAACGGATCCCAAACTGGTCAGCAAAGGTAGCGATGTTAGTATACGAGATGTTCAGGGACGCGTGTCTGATTTTAGTCGAAAAAAAACATGAAGTTTCGTTGGTTTTTACTCGCTAACGTTTCTTGACTGCTAAGTGATGCCATCCAATTGAATGTGCTTTTGAGTTTTGCGATGGCATCTTTTGGTAATGTTTAATTATCTTATTTTTAATATTGTCCGTTAAAAAACAGCATAATTAGTTAAAATACACTATATGGTCACTAGAGTTAGTGGATTATACGATGCCAAAATTACCAAAATTGCCAAATGCAATCAATGTTAGCTTTAATCGCAGTTTTGTTCAGGCTGTTCAATCTTTTTTTGATGCCTGCCATGAGAACGAAACAACAGACCCATTATCGATTGTGGATGGTAATGGTCAGTCTATACTTTTTATGTCTGTGTCGTGGAATGATCCAGACGGTTTAAAAACTTGTTTGACTAATATCAGTAACTACTATGGTGATGATGCTGCTAATCAAGTGGCTAGTGCGCGTGACAATCGCGGTCATACGCCTCTTTTTATTGCGGCAAGATCAAAAAAAGCAGAGATGATAAAAGCTTTGTGTGTTGCTGGCGTTGATCCTAATGTTCAGGCGCAAACAGAACTGATATCTTCTGATAGAACAGCTTTACATGAAGCTGTAGCAGGTTCAGCAGCTTCTGTAACGATTCCTGTCTTACTTGAACTTGGTGCCAACCCAAGCTTGCATGACGCGCATGGCAATAATCCTTTACATGAGGCTGTTTGTAATTATCATTCTAAGGCGATTGAAGTCATGCTTGGCTATTTTGAGAAGAAGATCAGCGAGTATTCAGACTCTCCTGATTTAATTGCGTCAGATCAGCAGTGTCTCGATGAAATCGACCAATGTATGGCAATGCAAAATGAAGATGGGCAGACGCCCTTAGCAGCGATGAGTGCTAAGATTAAAGAACTACAGAATCGATTGGGTGTCGATGTTCCTGATGGGGCTTCTCCTCGACTGATTGAAGCCATTGATTCAGATAGTCAAAAAGAATCTCTGAAAGAAGCTTTGCAACAGTCGACAGTGCTGCAAAAGCGCATGGACTCTTTTGTCACAAAACTGCAAGATTGTCTCCATAATGCATCTCTTAACCGCTCACGCAGCAGTTCAGCAAATACATCTTGTGAGTCTTTTTCTTCCGATGATACGGTCCCTAGCAATCCCAAAAAATAATCCATAACCAGCCAATACTTATTTTAATTTTGCGGGTATTTAGATTGACTGATGAGATTATTGTCTCTTGCTTGGTAATAATATTTTTTGAATCAGAATTATCTAGGTGTCTTGATGATTTGTTTGGGTTTTTCTTGAGTTTTCTCAATGGTGGTCTTGAGGAAACACCCAGTATGAGAATTTTTGATCTTACAAATGGCTTCAGGCGTGCCACAACCAACTAGTTCTCCGCCGCCGTCGCCACCTTCAGGGCCGATATCAATCAACCAATCAGCCATTTTGATCACATCTAAGTTGTGCTCAATGACGACGATGGTATTGCCGTGATCTCTGAGTGTGAATAACACATCTAGTAAGTGTTTGATATCGTGGAAATGTAGTCCTGTGGTGGGTTCATCTAAGATGTAGAATGTGCGTCCGGTGTCGCGTTTACATAATTCTCGGGATAGTTTCATACGCTGTGCTTCACCACCTGATAGTGTCGTAGCACTTTGGCCGAGCTTGACATAGCCCAGGCCCACTGACTCTAGAGTGGCTAGCTTGCGCTTGACGCTGGGGATGGCATCAAAAAATGCTAGTGCTTTCTCAATACTTAGCTCCAATACTTCGTGGATGTTGAGTCCTTTGTAGCGAATATCGAGGGTTTCTCTATTGTAGCGTTTGCCTTGACAACTATCGCAAACCACGTACACATCGGCGAGAAAATGCATTTCAACGCGCTTAAGGCCATCGCCTTGACAGGCTTCGCAGCGTCCACCGCGGACATTGAAGCTAAATCGTCCAGGACTATAGCCACGACTTCTGGCTTCTGGTACTTGGCTGAATAGATCTCTGATGATGCTGAACATGCCGGTGTAGGTTGCTGGATTGGATCTTGGTGTTCGTCCAATAGGGCTTTGATCAATTTTGATGATATTATCAAAATATTGTGTGCCTGTGACGGATGTGTAGCGTCCTTCGGTTAGTTTGGTGTCATAACGATCCAAGCGGTTGTGTAGCGCTGGATAGATGGTGTCATTGATCAAACTCGATTTACCTGATCCGGAAACACCGGTTACGACTGTGAAAAGTCCTACAGGAACTTGAATATCTAATGCTTTTAGGTTGTTGGTTTCGGCACCGGTAATCACTAATTGTTTCTCTGAATTAAGTGGTGTTCTGGTTTTAGGTAGGTGGATTTTTTCTCGACCGCTCAAGTATTTTCCAGTTAATGAGTGGGGGTTATCGCACACGGATTGGGGTGTTCCTGCGGCTACAATTTGGCCGCCATGGATGCCAGCGCCTGGGCCAATATCAATGACGTGGTCTGCTTGCATCATGGTGTCTTCATCGTGTTCAACGACAATGACGCTGTTACCTAAATCTCTGAGCGTACATAATGTGTTGATGAGTTTTTGATTATCGCGTTGATGAAGACCTATTGACGGCTCATCTAATATATACATCCCTCCGGTTAACCCCGAGCCAATTTGACTGGCTAAGCGGATACGTTGTGCTTCACCACCAGAGAGTGTTTCTGCTGCGCGATCCAGGCTGAGATAACTTAGGCCGACATGAAGTAAAAATTCTATGCGGGATTGAATTTCGCGCATGATGGGTTCGGATATTTGTGTTTTTTCTTTGCTGAGTGTTAGTTTTTTGAAAAAATTTGATAGTTTTTCAATGGTCAGAGACGAGATATCTGGTAGTGAGCGTTTGCCGATTAATGTGTGTCTTGCTCGTTCGTTGAGACGTGTCCCGTGACAGCTTTCACACGGTTTTTCACTTAAATATTGACTCATCTCCATGCGCACAACTTCGCTTTCCGTTTCCATGTAGCGTTTTTGCATGGTTTTGATGACGCCTTCGAAGCGTCGATTTTTGATTTTAAATCGACCCTTGAGACGCATTTTAGTGTAAGGAATGCTACCGGCGGCGCCATGGAGGATTACGTGTTGTATGGATGCAGGAAGGTCCTGCCAGGGTGTGTCCAAGGAAAATTCTAAATGTCGACTAAGTCCTACCAAAAGCTGAAAATAATAGGATGTCGGTTTGTCCCAGCAGCGGATCGCCCCATTTTGAATGGATAATTCGGGCATAGGGATGAGCTTTTCAACATCAAATCCTGAGTTAACACCTAGACCATCGCAAGACTCACATGCCCCTTCTGGACTATTGAAGGAAAAAGATCGTGGTGAGAGGCTACCGACGCTATAGCCGCACTGGCTACAGGCTAAGCGATTGGAAAATAGGAGATCTGGTTTATCCTGATCCATGTAAGCAACAACGACACAACCATCGGCAAGATCACATGCGGTTTCGATGGACTCTGCAAGTCGTTGCTGATGTTCAGGTTTGACTTTTAGTCGATCGACCACGACTTCGAAATCATTTTTTTTCGCATGTGGTAGGGCATCAAGCGCATCAAGTTCGAGTACTTGGCCGTTGAGTCTGCAGCGGATAAACCCCTGTCGTCGCAATTCCTCGAGCATGAGTTTGTGTTCCCCTCGCTTCTGTTTAAGCTTTGGGGCCAGTAGCATGATTTTACTATCTGGCTCAAGGGTAAGAATTTGATCAACAATTTGACTGATGCTCTGAGCGTCGAGTGCCTCGCCGTGTTCAGGGCAATGTGGTTGTCCGACTCGAGCATACAGCAGTCGCATGTAGTCGTAAATTTCAGTGACGGTTCCGACGGTTGAGCGTGGATTATGCATGCCGGATTTTTGTTCTATAGAAATGGCTGGTGATAGGCCGGTGATGGATTCTACTTCGGGTTTATCCATGATAGAGACAAACTGGCGTGCATAGGTCGATAAGGATTGCACATAGCGGCGCTGGCCTTCCGCAAATAGGGTATCAAAAGCCAGTGAGGACTTGCCTGATCCAGAAAGACCAGTGATGACGGTTAGTTTGTGATAAGGGATATCAACGCTCACATCTTTTAAGTTGTGGGTTTTACAGCCGCGGATACAGATGTTTTTGGGTGCTGCCATGGGCATGAGTCATCAAAATAGGGGCTGGAATTATAGCATATTATGGTTCAAAAATGAAGTGCTTGCTGCTTAAGCCTCTAGAGAGGATTCTGGGTCCAGCGACGGTACGCACGACTATGTAGTAAGGTTGTTGTTTTATTGGGTGGGCGAATGTTTTCACTTGGGGTGTGCGAATACTATCATGACTTCGCTTTTTGGCATGTGAGTGGTTGGATCTGTCTTGACTTTTTACGCTAGATGCTTTTGTCTTTTCCATGTCATTGGTATCCTTATCTCAATTACCAATTAGTAAATAGGGTAAAATTAGCATCAGCATCGATTCTCAAATTTAAGACCGCTAGCGCTGTGCGTATGGCCAATAATGAGGATTGATTTATAACTGATGATTAAGAGTTTCACATCTTGTTGTTGCAAAATATATCATTAAATTATTGAATATATTAATTTATTATTATACAATATCGCCACGCTAATCGCTTATAGTTATGATGTCAGGTTACGACTGTACAATGGTTAACGAGCTGTCAGGTCTCGATAAAAAAGTCACTTATCTAAAAATAGAAGTGGCTAATATTAGTCAGCGTATACATTATCCGCGCTCTGTCACGGCTGAACTATCAGCTTGCGAACAGCGTTTTTATGCTGCCAGTAATGCACTGAGACGCTTGAGCGGCTATAAAGGATTGCTATGGGGAATAGCGTACGATCTGGGCCGAATAACACTTCCATGCATTCATTTAGCACAAAAGTTCGGCTTGCTAAGAAACCGCCAACAAACTGCTGTTGCAAAATCCCAACATAGTGATGAGCGTTTTGGTCCCTACTGGATTGTCAAGCGGCTACTCATGACGCATGCGCAACAAAAAAACCATG
>MDTC01199974.1_pt1 | contig 17391 bp, 16 predicted proteins | sample 811181 | NCBI WGS metagenome assembly MDTC01 (sample SAMN05326644, study PRJNA326480) | marine metagenome | isolation source: seawater | place: Pacific Ocean: North | collected 2011 | reverse complement strand
TAAACTTCATTAGAAAAAAAATTGATAGGAAATCGGTTGTTATTTCTAATTTATTTTATAACAAAAAAAATGTTTTTATATTTAATGAAATCAAAAAATTAAATATTAAGATCGGTATAATTTCTACTGAATATACTTTACAAAAAAAGACTACAAAATTTAGAATTTTAAAAATTTTACTTTTTAACCCATTTACATTTCTAAAATTATTGATTCAAAAAATTTTATACATCAAAAGAAGTGATTTAAATTTCGATTTTGTTTTTTCAGCTGGATCAATAAGCGAAAAATCTTACAAAAAGAATTTTTCTTCGAAAATTTTTAGAATCCATCATCACGATTATGATTATTTTAAAAAGAAAAAAAGTTTTAAAGCTATTAAAAATTACGGTGTCTTTTTAAGCCCAGCCACGGAAAACCCTGATACTTTTGATAATAATCCTGGTGAGAGAAAAGGAAATATTTTAAATTTTAAAAATGAAGAGTATTTTAAAAATATAAAAAAATTTCTTACACAGTTGGAGAAAATAACACAATTAAAAATAATTGTTGCTCAACACCCTAAAGATCAACATGATTTAGAGAAAATTATAGGATTTAAATGCATAAAAGGTAAGAGTGTAGAACTTGTGAAAAGTTCAAAATTCATTTTTTGTTTTGATAGCACATCCTTCCAATTTGGTGTTATGGCAAAAAAACCAATGTTTTTTTTGAGTTCTCGAAACCTGCCTCAAATTGTTCATAACAGTATTATTGATAGATGTAATTATTTCAACAAAGCACCTGTATATATTGAAGATGAATTAAAGAAAAATTTTTTAAAAGATAATCTAAAATTTAGCAAAATAAAATATGACAAATATTTCAGAGAGTACATTTCAAATACAAATAGAAAAATGTATAAATTTGAAAGTTCTGAGATAATTTATAAAATTTTAAAAAGAAAAATTTTTAATTAACTTGATTATCTATAATCTTTTTTTCAAAAAAATTTTTTAAATTAAGTGCTGCTTTCTCTCTTAGTTCTACATAAGACTGAAAATTGAAAAAAGCGTTGTGTGGAGTAAAAATTATATTATTTCTAAAATTTTTTAAGCCTTTTTTCCATGATAAAAAAATTTGGTCATTTGGCAGGAAAGGTTCATTTTCATAAACATCAAGTCCTACCGCGGATATTTTTCCACTTTTTAGACTTTTGTAAAGATCATTTTTATTTATGATCCCTCCTCTCGCTGTATTTATTAAAATAGATCCCTTTTTTAAATGTTTTAAAAATTTTGCGTTTACCATATTTTTTGTAATTTCAGTAAGTGGCGTATGAATTGTTAGAACATCTAATTTTGAGAGAAATATATTTAAACTTTTTTCCCTAGAAATTGAGAGAGTTTTCTCATAACCATTAGATATAAACGGATCATAGAAAATCACTTTCATTCCAAATGATTTTGCTCTAATTGCAACAGCAGTTCCTATTCTACCACAACCTAATATTCCTAGGGTAATATTTTGTATTCTTTTTAATTTTTTATGGTCACCCCATTCCCATAAATTTTTTTTTCTAATATTTTCTGAGAAAAAATTTATTTTTTTTAATAACATTAATATTAAAGTTATGGTATGGTCTGCAACATCATTGATGCCATAATCTGGCACATTGCATACAATAATATTTTTTGATTTTGCTGAGTTAAGATCAACATTATTATAACCAACACCAACTCTGGTAATTATTTTACAAGATCTCAAATTATTTATTATTTTTTTGTCAAAATTGTTCTCATGCCAAGCTAACACACCATTAATTTTATGGAGATGTTTAAAATTTTTGGTTAATTTTTGACCTTTTAATGAAATAAGGTTGTATTTTTTACCAAATATTCTTCTTTCTATTGAATAGTCACGTGGATAAAATCTATCGATAAGAATATTTATTTTCATCTGACTAATTTTTTTGCGAGGTCTAAAACTCGCCTTGCATAACCCCACTCATTATCATACCAAATCACTAATTTTAACAAATTGTTTTTATAAATTGTCCAATTTGTATCTAAGATTGCACTTTGTGTAATTTTTTCAAAATCTTTTGATGTACATTTGTCGTAAGATAAATCTAAAAACCTATGTTTAGATACCCAGCTATAAAATTTCTTAATTAAATTCTTTTCTGCATGTTTAATATTTATAACAACCTCAGCACATGAGACCACTGACGTTGGAATTCTAAAAGAGTGAGAGATTAACTTATTTTTAATTTTTGGAACTAATTTTTCACAAACTGTTACGGCTGTCGTTGCTTTAGGTATGATAGCTGAAACACTAGATCTTCCAAGAGCAAAATTATTAGCTAAATGTGAATTTTTTGAGAGCTTTGGCGTATATTTATTAGGATCTGGTCCAATGCCTTTCGCCGCCCCATCTAGCAAATTTTGATATGTAAGCCATGGGTGTAAAGTAGTGACTGAGCCTGATATTATCTGGTTTTGATCCTCAAAGTATTTTAGAAAATGCGAAATAGCATTTGCATCACAAATACTTGAAGATAAAATTTTGTGCTTTGGATCGATTGTTTTTCCTTCCAATCCAAAAATAATCTCATCATCTACTAAATCAGATGACATAGTGAATATATAAAATTTAATTTTTTTTTTTTTTACTAATTTTCTTGCATATTTAATATTGTTTTCATTTCCACTAGCATCAATTAGCACATCTACATCGAGGTTACTAAAATTTATTTTATCTATCCTACTTTCTACAGAATATTTTGTTTTTCTATTATTTATTATTAAATTATTATTATTAATTTTTATATTTTTATTAAACTTACCAAATGTAGAATCATATTTTAATAAGTATTCGATATTATTTATTGATGGGATTAAGTCATTTATTAAAACTAAATTATAATTTTTTAGGTCATATATTTGCCTCGCTAAAATTCTTCCAATTCTTCCAAATCCATTTATTGCTAGGTTCATTTTTTAATTTTAAATAATATAGCATCTAATGCTTTTAATGTTTGGTTTATATAAATATAATTTGCAGAATTCCCCATATGTGCAATTCTAACTAATCTACTATTTACATATCCTAAATCACCTGAAAGAGTAATATTATATTTTTTATCCATTTGACTTAAAAAGTTCTTAAGTTTTATTTTATTAGGCAAAAGAAATGTTGTAAGCGCTGAACTTGCATAAGTATCATCTTTAATGAAAAGTTCTAATTTTTTTTTTTTTAATTTATTTCTTGTGTATTTTTTTATCTTTATATGCCTTAAATATCTTTTTTTTAGCCCCTCTTTTAATATTAAGTCAATTGATTTTTCTAAAGCAAGATATAAAGAAACTGGGGCAGTAGTAGGTCCATGTGGGTGCCATTCCTTCCAATTTTTTTTATACTTATCAATATTGTAAAGATTTAAACACCATCCAAGCTTAGATCGATTTTTATTTTGTATTTTCTTTGCTTTATCACTTAAAAAAAGTATTCCCAATCCAGCAGGTGAATTTAAACATTTTTGACTTGATGATGCTAAAATATCTATTTTCATATTATCAAAATTAATTTGAACACCACCTAAACCTCCAACACTATCCACTAAACTTAATACACCATACTTTGAGCAAAGATTGCATATTTCTTTGATTGGATTATCAAGACCTGTTGAAGTTTCGACATGAACAAATAACACCATTTTAATTTTTTTATTTTTTTTCAAAATATTTTCTAATTTAAAAACATTTATTGGTGAATTAAATTTGGTCTTTAAAATTTTAACATTTAAATTGTATGACAAACATATCTCTTTAAGTCTTTCAGCCCAGTAACCATTATAACAAACCAATACAGTGTCTTTTTTATTCAATAATGAAGATATTGCTGCTTCCATAACATAAGTCCCAGATCCAGGAACAATCAATGGAAAATTTTTTGAATTTACGATTTTCTTTAATTTTTTAATAATAGATAAATAAGTTTTTTTCCACTTGTCACCATAATGAGGTTTTACTGGCTTAGATAAAATTTTAAGTACTTTTTTATTAATTGGTGTAGGACCAGGTATCATTAGCAAATTTTCTAACATAAATATCCCCCATCTAAAGGAATGATGTTACCATTCATCCACGAAGATTTTTTTTCATCTAATAAAAATGAGACAAGATTTGCAATATCTTCAGTATTTCCGAGTCTCCCAATTTTATGTTTTTTTATTAAATTTTTTTTTTCAGTGTTATTTAAATTGTTTAAAAAATTTCTTGTCAAATCAGTTTCAACATATCCTGGGCAAATACTAAAACTTCTTATTTTATGATTTGAATAATCCGCAACAATAGATCTTGTTAGACCATTAAGTGCTGATTTACTTATTGAGTATGAGGCTCTTTTTTCATGTGAAATTAAACTTACTATTGATGAAATATTGACTACTATTCCTGAGCTTTTTTTAATCTGTTTTTTTTTTAGAAATTCTCTTGTGCAATTAAATGCTCCATAAACATTTGTTTTTAAAGTTGCGTCAAAGTCTAAAAAAGAAGTTTCGACTATATTATTCCTTGATGGATTAATTCCAGCATTATTAATTAAACCATAAAAGTCTCTATGATTTTTATATATTTTATTAAAAACTCTAGTAGTTTGTCTAAAATTAGAAATATCGCATTCATAGTTAGTCAACATTTTATTATTTACAAATTCTTTTCTGTTTTTTGATAAATTGATTACATAATAATTTTTTCTTATTAATTCCTGAAGAATTCCTCTACCAATTCCTCTGCTACCACCAGTTATTATAATTTTTTTCATTTAATCTCCGATTTAAGAAAATTAAACATTTCATTACTTTTACAATAAAAAAAAGGTAATGAATTTTTCATATAGGGCATACCAATATCTTTAATTAATATTAATCCAACTTTGTTATCAAATGATTTTTTATCTTTTAGCATATAATTCAATAATTTTTTTTTAGAAAATTTAAAATTTATTTCTGTAACCAATCCAATTTTTTTCATCATTGAAACTATAGAAATATATTTATTTTCTGATAGTAATTTTTTATTTTTTGCAAACTTTAATGCTAACACTACACCCATAGAAACTGCATCACCATGAGGTATACTATTATTTGTAATTTTCTCTATAGCGTGACCAAAGGTGTGACCAAGATTACTAGCTAATGGATTAATTTTCATTATTGTTATTCTAATATGAATTGTTTTTTTGATAATCTTCAAAATCATTTTTTTGTCTTTAGGCCTCTTATCAAAATATCGATTAATCAATCTAATTAATTCTCTAGATCCTAATAACCCATATTTAAATATTTCAGACCAGCCTTGTCTAAGTTCAACATTTGAACAAGTTCCTAAAAAAATGGGATTGATATAAACAATTGATGGTAAATAAATTGTACCTATTAAATTTTTGAATTTTCCTAAATTTAGTCCAGTTTTTCCTGCCGTAGAAGCATCAGCCATTCCAATTAAATTTGTGGGTATTAAATATAATTTAATCCCTCTTAGCATTACAGAGGATAAAAATCCTACTAAGTCTAAAATAGTTCCACCACCAACAGCAATAATTAAATCATGTTTACTACAATTATAATTAATTAAAAACTTTGCGTATTTTTCAAATATTTTTAATTGTTTGATTTTTTCATTAGTTTGAATTTTTATAATAACTATTTTTTGTTCTTTTTTTAGCTGAATTTTTTTAAGAAAATTTTTATATAACCTAAAAAATTTTTTGTCTACAAAAACAAAAATTTTTGGGAATTTAAAAAAATCGATCTTTTTAAATTCTTTAAAATTATCGTTGTCGTCGATTATAAATTTTACTTTTTGTTCTATATTTAATTTTTTATTTATCATTTTTTTAAATTCGATTTAATATTTTCAATATATAAACTTAAACTTATGAAAATAATTATGATTTTTAAATTCACACTTGAGTTAATCAGAGATTTTTTTATTTTTGAAAAAAAATTTAAATTTAAATAATTATTTAAATAATTATTTTTTTTTTTAAAATATTTTGCGAAGAATGTATTTATATTTGAACTACATATAAGCCACTCTCTAAAATTTGCATCATATCTACTTGATGAGTATTTTTTTATAAATTTGTTTTTTTTCCACTTTATAAATTTTAAATTTTCTTTTTTACTACATTCTTTGATCATTATTTTGTTAAGTGGATATTTTAAGTTTGCTGGCATCATCGTTTTATTATAATTAATATTTGATAATTGATAGTTGATATTCTCTAATAATTTAATTCTAAAAGTGTCATTTTCTCTAAAATCAGATGGAACATTTGATAAGGAATTTAAAAAATCTTTATCGTAAAAGGGGTTAGCAATGTCTCCATAGTATAATGGATATATTAAAGAATTATTATACCATCTTTTCCCTCGAGTTTCAAAAAAGAAGCTTGAGTTAATATCAAAAGAATTTTCAGATTTTATTTCATTTACCATCTTTTTTAATTTTTCGTATGCATCCTCGTAAATATTTGCAGGTTTTTGATCTTTAGAAAAAAATTTGATAAAATTTTTTTTATTGTATTTAAAAACATGGTTTGTTCTATAAAATTCTAAAAGTTTTTTTTTTGATTTAATTTTTTTTATTTCGATATTTTGCCAAGCGTCTCCTGCTGTACAATCTAAAGCTGAACCAAACATAAAAACTGAATTTTTGTATTTGTATGATAAGCTTTTATATATTTTTCTTTGCGGAAAAGTGGTTATATTAGATTGATAGTTACATATATGTGCAGATAAATTTATGTCACTTATGTAGTCATTTGGTTTTACTGTAATTTCTTGATGTTTAATTTTCAAAATTTTTGATATCTTAGAAGCAATACTTTTTTCATCAAAATTTTTCATACCATAGATATGGGTTCTAAATTTAAATCCAGTATATTTCAAATAACCAGCTAGGATTCTAGAGTCTAATCCGCCACTTAGCCCTAAATTATAATTTTTCTTTATATTAAATTTTTTGAGTGATTTTTTTAATTTTTCAGAGACACTATTTATGTGAAAATTTATATCTTTATATACAGGTTTATATGTAAAATAATCCACTTTTGAGGAGAAGGAGGTTTTTGAATTGCAAGTTATAATCTCACCATTTAGTAAGAAATGTATTTTTTCGAATATTGTCTCGTTATCCAGCACAACACCATTGGTGAGTAATAATTGGCCGATTTTATTAATGTTTATATTAGTCTCTTTATCAATATTTTTTTTAACATTACTAATGTCATAAGAAAAAATTAATTCATTTACATCATTAAAGTAAAAAAAAGGAATAATTGAATTTTTACTTTTGCCAATAATTAATTGATTTTTATCATAAATTAAGAAAATAAAATTTCCATTTTTGTTTACAAATTTATTCAAATTTTTACTTTTATAATATTCATGTAGTAAATATGAGACTTTGTTGCCTCTTATAAGTTTATTGTTAATTTCTACATCTCCTATGCAAAGAAAAATATGGTCTTTATCTTCATAGAAACAATTCCTTAAGTTACTTTTGTCAATATAATTAATATTAATTTTTTTTAAATTTATATTTTTTAATTTATATTTTGAGTCATTTATAGGAAGTTGAAATTTAATATTTTTTTTGTAAGATATTTTTTTATAAACGCCACAAATGCCAAACATTATTTTGCTAACAATCTAATTTCACCCTCTCCATAAATTTTTTTTAATTTTGGACTATGAAAAATTTTTTCATTTAGGTCATTTTTAACGCCTCTTTTTAAAAATAAGATCTTTTTGTATCCAATTTTTGATAACTCTTGTTTTATTATTTTTTTTGTAAAATAAATTCTTTTTTTTGAAAAAAAAAGATCTATTAAAAAGAAAATTTTATTAGGCTCCCAATCTCTTAATAAAAGTGCTTTTTCAAAATTTGATCTATCTTTTGAACTTAATTTATACCTAAGTTTATCAGCGTATTTCCAATTTGGCCCTTTACCAAACAAGGATATCCATACCCAGCCATCTTTTTTCTTTAATTTAGAAATTTGCCTTAGGCCTATCTTCCACTCATTTATGTGGCTTAGTCTTCCATTACAAAATACTAAGTCAAATTTTTGATCAATATTAATATTTAATATAGACCCACTTATAAATTTAAATTTTTTATTTAATTGTTTTGGTCTTATTCCATTATCAAAACAAGTAACTGATCTTGCGCCTAACTTGTTTAGAGCCTCAGAATAGCGACCAGAACCGCATCCAATGTCTATTACATTTTTATTTTTAATTAAATTTAAATTAATATTATTTTTTTTTAGTCTTATTTTCAAAAGATTTGTAGCTTCATTAATCTCATTGGTTCCAAATTTTTTCTCTATTGAAACAAATGAAATATCTTTATCTTTAAATTTATTTAATTTCATTTAAACAAACATAAGTTTCTTTGTTTTATTATTGAAGATTAATTTATTTTTAAATTTTTTTAGAGTACTGAAAAATTCTTTTCTACTCATACTAAAATAATTATAATAATCATTTAAATATTCACTCGGAAAAACACTATCTAATTTTTTTACTATTTTCATGCCTGCTTCCCTGGTCATTCTTTTATGTCTTATTTCTATACTTGTATCAGACGTCGCTCTAGAAAATCCATATTTAAGATATGCTAAATACATATGAAGTGAGAACATTTTTTGATCAGTATGTGAGTGCTTATTTATAGCATTTTGCTCTTTACCAGTTGCTTCTTTTAACCCACAATATTTTTTTGCGACTTTTAAATGCATATTTTCATCCCACTTTTCAAAGTAAGACCAGTTACAAGTATAAATTTTTTTAGACAGTTTAACTTCCAACTTAGTCAATTGTTGCCAAAACAAGTCATGATCACTAAAAAATTTTTTAATTGGAATATTTTCTTGATAATATTTTTTTATTAATTCTGCATTAAATTTCATCTTATTTCTATTCTTATTTAATCCACCATACATAGACTCGCCTTCCTCTCCCCACATTATGCATTTGATATTCATTGCGAGTGCTACTTTTATTGGTGCAATTTTTATTGCTGACAACCAAGTGTATTGTGGAAAACCATATTTTTTGAACATTAGTTTGTTTATTTTTTTGTCTTTTTTTTCTGATGCAATTCTTAACACCGAAAAGCCTGAACTTTCAAAGTTTAATAGATTTTTCTTACCTAATTCAGTCATCAGTGGTGGTTCGCAAAAAACACCGAGTGGATTCATTTTAAATTTATTTTTAAGACACCAAGCAACATAACTGCTATCTTTGCCCCCACCTACAGGAACAATTATATCAAAATTCCCTTTTTTACTTCTTATTTTATTACAAACTTTTCTAAGTTCTAAAAATCTTTTCTTCCAATTAATTCTCTTACGTTCGTCAAAATTAATACATCCACTACATACGCCATCAACAAATGTTACTCTTGGTCTAGTGTTGGTTACTAAACATCTTTTGCATCTATAAAACATTATTATTTTTTTTTAATTCAGCTAGTTTAAAATCAGACAAAGTATCTATATCAGAATATTTTTTTGGGAAAAAGGGAAATGTATTTTTTGAAAAAAAAGTTTTATTCTTCATAAAAAATTTCACTTTGCTCAAATATATGTCACCACTGGGAAAGTAAGCTTCATAATTAATTAATTTGGAGTTCTTTATTATTTTTTTAACTTTTCCACTAGTTGTAATTTCAAATAAATTTTTAAGTTTTAAATTAGATTTTATAAATGAAACACCGGTATTATAATTCCTAGAATTTATGAATTTTTTAATAGAATTATCAATAAATTGAGTTTGACGTAATGGCGAGGTTGTTTGTAATAAAATAAGATTATCATAATCAAAAAGTTTATGTTTTTTTACTTCTTCAACTATTACATCTTCAATTAATGCTTTGTCAGAGGATAATTTCTTTTCTCGAAGTGAAGCTATTATCCTATTATGCTTTGATATTTTTTTTATAAATTTTTTAGAGTCTGTAGAGATAATAATTTTATTTATATTTTTACATTTTATAGCTTGATCTATAGTCCAATTAATCAACGGCCTTCCGTTAAATTTTATGAAATTTTTATTTTTAAGTCTTTTACTGCCCACTCTTGCAGGTATAATTGCAAAAGTTCTTACATTTTTAATCATTTTCATTTCTTAAAAATTCTGGAGATTGTCCAAAATCCTTCCAAGCTAAGTCGGAGATGGGGTAAACACCTATTTTTATTTTTTTTTTAAGACATGCATTGATCAAATCAACCATGCTTGATTTTTTATTCTTCTTTAAATTTTTAAATACATTGCTTTCGGCAACATAAATTCCTGTGTTTGCTAAGTAATGTTCTTCGGGCTTTTCTATAAATTTTGTTAATTTATTACTTGATATTTGACATACTCCATAAGGAATTTTATTTATTTTTGTGGAAACCACTAATGTTAACTGAAATTTTTTTTTTTCGTGAAATAAAACTAAATCATCAATATCAAAATCAATAAGAGTATCACAATTTGTGATTAAATATCTTTTATTTTTGTTGGACAATTTACTCAACACACCTGCTGTTCCAAGTGGTTTCCTCTCATTTAAGAAAGAAATCTTAAAATTTGCATTCAATTCTTTAAAAAAAGATTTAATTAGTATGTCTTTATAATTAAGGGATATAATAAACCTTACATAGCCTTGTTTTTTAAAATAATTAATTACGTTTTCTATTATAGTTTTACCATTATAAGGTAATAAAGGTTTTGGAATTATATTTGTAAATGGCTTTAACCTTTCACCTAGTCCTCCAGCCATAATTATTATTTCTAATTTTTTACTTACTTTTTTTTTTATTAAAGGAGTTTGATTATTTCTTATGATTGTGAGTAACTTTTTGTTTTTTCCGACTACGGGAATGACATCTAAATGATATTTTTTAAAAATTCTGCTATAAGTATTTTTTCTCATCTCATCTTCAGAGATAAATATACATCTTTTTTTGTATATTTTTTTTATTTTAGATTTAAGACTTTTTTTTTTTAAAATTGATCTTCTTATATCTCCATCATTCAATGTTCCCAACAATTGTTGCCTATCATTAACAACAACGAGACACTTTGATGATGTCTTTTGCAATAACTCTAAGGCATTGTAAATTGTCTTGTTTGGACTTATTAAGATTTCAAAATTCATATCATTATTTTTTCGTCTTCTTTATAATTTTTCTTTGCTTTTTTACCTATTATTTTGTAGAAGAATTTAGGTTCAATACCAATAGCAGGTCTTTTGACTATTATATTTTTTTCAGAAAATACATCTCCTTTTAATATATCTTTAAACGCGTATATTGACTTTCTAGCATAGATAATATTCTGTTTTTCAAATTTTGAGATAAATTTTCCAAATTTTCCTAATGCTGTTTCCGCAATTCTCAAATTTTTTACCATTTCTTTAAGCTCATTTTCATTTAGGCTCATAAAATGGTCGGGGCCGCGTAATTTTTTGTCATAAGTAAAATGTTTTTCTATAATTTCTGCACCTGCAACAACTGCTAAAGAAGGCATAATTGTACTTATTGTATGATCTGAAAGACCTACTTTACAGTTTGTTTTTTTTTTCAAATATGAAATTGATTTTAAATTAATATTATTTGGATCTGTGGGGTAAGCAGAAACACAATGCAATAAAGATAAGTTTTTTTTTTTTCGAATATTTGTAAAGATCTTTAAAGCATTTTTAATTTCCTCTAAAGATGCCATGCCTGTTGACATTATTACTTTTACTTTCAACTTAGAAATTTTTTTAAGATACGGTATGTTATTTATCTCACCCGATGGTATTTTGAAAGTCTTAAGATTAATTTTCCTTAGAAAATCTATACTTTCATGATCAAAAGCTGAACTGATATAATTTATTTTTTTTCTTTCACAGTATTTTTTAATTTTAAAATGATCCTCATAACTTAAAGATATTTTTTTTTGCATTAAAAATTGAGTTTCTTTTTTTTTAGTATTTTTTAAAGCGTAATGTGCTTTGCGTGCATATTTTGTGACTAAAAGTTCTGGATTAAAAACTTGAAATTTTACTGCATCTAAATCAGATTTTTTTGCAATGTCTACTAATTTAAATGCATTCTCAATTTTCCCATTATGATTACAACCTGCCTCTCCTATAACGTAAACTCTATTTTTTTTTTTAATACTTTTCATATTCTATTTTTTATTGATTAATTTTTTTTTATTTTGCATTCTTTCAAATATAAAATTTAATATCTTTTTTGAGGTTTTTCCATTACCAAAATAAAGTTTCATTTTTAAAGCTCTCTTATTGAATTTTTTTGACATTGCTAACTTTATGGATTTTTCTAATTCATTTTCATCACAGTTTGAATTTATTATTGAGTCATGTTGAAATCTACCATCTTGTCTAGTGCCAATATTAATTGTTGGTATCCTGAAATATGGAGCTTCAATAATTCCACTAGATGAATTTCCGATTACAAACATTGTTTTATTTAAAATCTTAAAATAATTTTTGAAGCCAAGCGATGATACAAATTTACATTTTTTGTTATTTTTAATTTTTTTTTTAATAAATGAAATATTTTTCTGTGAACCTTTTTCATAACCAGGAGAAGTAATAATTACTTTTAAACTTAATCTTTTGATTACATTATAAATTTTATTGAAGTTTGCTTCCCACAAAAAATTATTTGTCAATGTCTCTGGATGGTATGTTAAAATGACATTGGTTTTGTTTATTTTTTTTTTGTATTTGATAGATTTTTTAATATTCTCAATAGCTAGCGAACCTGCATTTAAAATTCTAAATTTTTCCTCAGACATTCTAATTATATTTTTCCTGTAATTTTCACATATTGGAAAATGTAAATGTGAAGCTTTTGTAATTATATGTCTCACCTGATCATCTAAAGATCCATAAGTAAATTCTCCACCATGTAAATGAAAAATAAATTTTCTATACAAAATACAATTTGTAAGTATTGGAAGCCGTTCTAACCTATCTCCTAGCAAAATAATTGCATCAAAAGCAAAATTTTTAAATACATAATTAGCAAAATTCTGTGTGAGAACGAAAGAGTCTGCTATTTCGTTTTGACTATCTCCAGCTTTAATTGTTTTTGAATAATATGAAATTTTAAGATTACTTTTTTTTATCTCATCAATAGTGTAACCATATTTTTTCTCTAAATGCGTTCCGTGAACAAATAGTTTATAAGAAAAATTACTACTTTTTTTTATCTCGTCTAATAATGGTTTTATTATAGCCATATCCCCTCTCGTAGAGGTAAAAAAGGCTAAGTGAATTTTTTTTTTCTTATATAATTTTTCTTGCTGGTACGCCTGCATATGTTGAATTATTTGGAATATTTTTAATTACAACAGAACCTGCTCCAACAATACAGTTTTTTCCAATCTTTACACCCTGAATTATTGAGGAACCAATTCCAATAAATGTTGATCTGCCAATTTTAACATTTCCCGCGAGCCTGCAGCCTGGCGCTATTTGAGAATTTTCACTAATTTTACAATCATGATCAATTACGGATCCAGTATTTATCAAAACATTATCTTTTATAATACATCCTGTATTGATAATAACGCCTGGATAAATTTTTATACCTTTTCCCAACTTGACACTTTTATTTACGATAGCGCTTGGGTCAACGATATTTATGAATTTGACGCCTTTTTTTTTAAAAAATTGGAAAACTTCCCAATTCTTTTCTAGTAATTTAATATTTGCAAAACCTAATATAAAATCAGTTTCGTTATTCTTTCTAAGTTTATTAACTAAATTATTAAATACTTTTTTATCTTTAAAATTATTTGGAATTTGAATTATTTTTATATTTTGGTAAGTTTTTTCATTTTTCAATATTTCAACTGAAATTTTAGCTACAGAGCCATTTCCAATACAAACTAAGTTTTTTTTCATTTTAAATTATTTATAATTTCACAGATTTTTTTTTGGTGAATTTTTCTTAAATTAGGGTGTGAAGGGAGGATCAAAATTTTATTCCAAATATTTTCGCAGATATCAAGATTTTCTTTTTTAAATCCTCTGTATGGCTTCTGAAGATGAAGAGGTTTCCAAAAATAATCTAATTGAATATTTTTTTTGTTAAACATCTCTTTGACCTTATTAAAATGATTTTTTTTTTTTAGTTTTATGGCAAACACCCAATTTACATATCTTTTATCGTAAATAATTGAAAAGTTTTTATTTTTGTTAATTTTTGTTTTATAATAATTAAAAATTTTTCTTTTCTTAATAAGTATTGTATTTAAACTATTTAGTTGAGATAATCCGAGGCTTGCTTGAAGATTTGTCATTTTATAATTATATCCAATTTCTTGATAATCATAATTACTTCTATTCTTGCCAACAGTTGAGAGTAATCTTGCTTTATTTGAAATAAATTTTGAATTTGTTGCTAAAATACCTCCTGATCCACTAGTGATAGTTTTGTTTCCATTAAATGAAAAACAGAATATAGAATTTGATTGATTTTTTTGTTTGATTATTTTTGGATCATGACATGCAGCTGCATCAAAGATTATTTTAAGTGAGTTTTTTTTTGCAAATTTTTCATATTCATTAAAATTAATTTTTTTACCCATAGTTATAACTGGCAAAATCCCTTTAATTAATTTTTTTGAATTTTTTTTTTTGAAATAATTTTCTAGATTTTCTAAATCCAAAAAAAGGTCCTCATTACAATCAAAAAAGTGAGGTTCAGCACCTGTATATCTTATTGCATTTGCTGTAGCTGCAAAGGTATATGATGGTGTAGCTACAAAATCGTTTTTTCCAATTCCATTTACCAAAAGCGCAAGATGAAGAGCTGATGTACCAGAATTTAATGCAACAGCATATTTAAATTTATATATTTTACAAAATTTTTTTTCAAATTTTTTAACTTGAGGTCCAGCGGTTGATACAAAATTGGTTTTTAAACAATCAATTAAATTTTTTTTCTCATTTTGCCTAAGAAACGGAATATAAGTATTAATCATCTAAACATTGTAAAATATTTTGTTGTTTATATCTCCATATTTTTTTTTTTTAAACTTTTCTAAAATTAACTCAGATTCTTTTAATATATCTGTGTATGGATTAAGATTGAAAAAGTTTTTCATTTTTCTAAAGTCTAATCTATAACTTCTTAAATCTAAATCTTTCTCTATTATCTGAATGTTAATATTTGGAAAAAATTTATTTTTTACCAATTCAGCTATCTCAATTTTCTCATAATTTTCTTTGTTATAACCAAGATTAAAAACTTGGGACCTAAATCTATCTCCATTTTCTTTAATTATGATTTTATAAACCCTAGCAGGTTCTCCAACCCACATCAGAGGTCTTACCATCTTCGGACCTAAAACTTTAATTTCATCCATAAAATAAGCATCTTTTATGAGATGATTGAGTATTAAATCAAATCTCATTCTAAAAGAGTGTCCATAAACCGTAGATGGTCTAAATATAGTTATGTTTATATCATCAGAGTATTTATCTAATAACAAGTTTTCACATTCAATTTTAGTTTTAGCATACAAAGAAACAGGGTTAAGTTTTGTTTGTTCATTTGCCACTTCATCAACATTTTGAACTCCGTAACTGCTGGCGGTAGACATGAATATAAACTTTTTTACTTTATTTTTTACAGCAAGTTTTACCAGTTTCTCTGTTGCTTTTAGATTAATAGATATTGTATCTTCCTCTGATACTTTACAGGCTGCTTCCCCTACTAAAGCTGCAAGATGTATAACAGTATCAACTTTTTCAAAATATTTTTCGATATTATTATAATTTCTTATATCCTCTTTTACTATATGAAGTTGTTTATTTTGGTTGTGTTGATGTAAAGAATTTTTATCAAATAAAAAACGGTCTAATACAATTATCTCAAAATCATCTTTTAAGAGATTGTTTACTACGTGGGAACCTATATAACCCGCCCCACCAGTTATTAGAATTTTTTTTTTTATATCCAATTTTTATCTCCTGAGATGCGATATTTTATATCTCTATTAAAATTGTTTTTTTCCCAAATACCCATATTATCTAATATATACTTAGTTTTTTTAAGATACTTATTAAGTAATTTACTAGATATTTTAAATTCATCGTGATCTATACATACAACTAAACAATCAAATTTTTTTAAATCATTAGGAAATTTAAAGCAACGGATATTTAAAATTTTTTTTATTTCATCATCAGTATAATATGGATCAAAAATTTCCACATTAATATTTCTTTTTTTTTTTAAATGTTTAATAAAGGGTATCGTTGGAGAAAGAGTGCTTACTTTTAAATTACCTTTATAAGACAATCCCAGTACTCCTATGTTTTTAAACTTTTTTTTTGCAAGAGAATTAGCAATTTTTATATTTATATAATTGTCAGTTTTAATAGTTTCTCTCAATATAGTTAGTTTTTTTTTATCTTTTATCTCTCTTAATACGTACTGACTAGAAAGTGGAATACAATATCCACCTGTTCCAAATCCTGGGAAATAAGTTCCTATATTCCACTTTGTACCAACTAATTTCAAAACTTCGCGCATACTTTCCTTTGGGTATGCTAAGGATAGTTGATTGGCTAAAGTTATTTCCATATGCCTGTAAGCATTTTCTATACTTTTAACCATTTCCGATACTTTGTGAGATGAAGCTTTATGTAATTTTTTACAAACTATACTTAGAATTGAGTAGATTATTTTTGAAGAATTATCGTCAGTTGATCCATAGACTCTATCTATATCTTCAAGATTTTTGGTGTTAGCAACAAACCAATCTCTTCGAGGTGAGACTGCGTAAATATACTTATCATTTTTCAATCCATTTTTCTTTAAAAAAGGAATAATAAATTTTTCTGAGCATTTAGGTGTAAGTGTAGATTCTATTATAATTGCTGGCTTAAATTTGTATTTAACATCTTTGATTTTAGCAATATTTTTTAAGACATCGAAAAGAATTTTTAAGTACGGTTTTCCATTTTTTTCTGTAGGTATTGCTATAAAATGAGTTAGATAATTTTCATTTACTGCTTCATTAAAATTTGTTGAAGCTTTGATTAATTTTTTTTTTATTAATTTTTTTATATCAAACCCAAACCAAGATTTAAGTTCTGGTATTGGTAGAGTTCCATCATTAATCTTTTCAACTTTATCGATGTCTACATCAATTAGTAAGCATTTAATATTTTTTTTTGCAAAGTATACAGCTGTTGACAATCCTATATAACCAGCACCCCAAATACAAATTTGGTAGTTTTTTTTAATTAATAATTTTTTATAATTATTCATGAAACCCAGCCAAATTTTCCTAGATTATATAAAATTGAAATTCCT
>MDTC01117994.1_pt1 | contig 17391 bp, 11 predicted proteins | sample 811181 | NCBI WGS metagenome assembly MDTC01 (sample SAMN05326644, study PRJNA326480) | marine metagenome | isolation source: seawater | place: Pacific Ocean: North | collected 2011 | reverse complement strand
GAACGTATCAAGATATTATTGACTTAGACATTCATAAAATTTCTCAATTTTATGGGGCTGGAAAAACAAAAATAGAACTTATTTCTAAATGGAAATTAGACATACTTTCTAATCCTATTTTTAATTACTCTTGGGACAAATCAAATCTTAGAAAATTAAAATTTAACTATGTAAATTTATCTAGTATTCAAAAAAAAGTAATTAATAAATTAAAACGCCAAATACTTAAAACTAAGTGCTCAAAAAAGATTACTGTAAAAACTCTTAAAAAAGCCGACGAGATAACCCCGTTCTTTATTTTTGAAGAGCTTGAGATAAAAGAATTAAAAGCTATTGGTAAACAATCTATAAACGCTATACAATCTTTAAGAAAAGAAATTGAAGATGTATTAAGATTAAATAAATCATCAAAAAAAATCATAATAACTTCTTCGAATGATAATTTTTTATCGTTTAAAAAAATGCTCGAAATTATTAATGAAGAAATTTTTTTATTTCGAAATTCATTAAATAATAATAAGAAAAGAATTTTTGATAAAAGATTTGGATATAAGTCAACAGACGATGAAGTAAAACAATTATCATTAGATGCACTAGGAAAAGAAGCTGGGGTTACTAGGGAAAGAATTAGACAAAAAGAAGTAATGATCGTTCAAGAGCTAATTGAATCAATTTCAATCTCTTCAGAAAGCATTAAAGAAATAACATTAAAAACTTCTAATGATGATATTATAAAATATTTTCAAAATAATTTTGGTTATTTATATATAGAATCTACTCGTTTATTTGCATTGATATCAAATATTGATAAAAACAAATTAGAAAAAATACTATTTCCAAAATTTTCAGCTGATTTTTTAGATTCATTTTTTATGACTACACCATTCCCAATTACATATGATCAAATAATAAATCATCTTATTGAAACAGAAAATATTAGTGAATTTGAAGCAAATTATAATTTAGAAATATTGAAAAATAATAATTTCTGTAAATGTATAAAAGACAAGAATTCAAATATTATTATACCCAATTTGCGCTCAAAAGAGGTTGGGCTTTGTCATTTTCTAATTGGATATCCAAATGGATTGCCTTGGAAAGAGCTTCAAGAAAAGGTTAATTCCATTCCAAATATAACAAAAAGTTCTTTATATGAAAATCGTCCTGAATCAGCATTAAATACCTCTAATTATATATATTTATCACAAGCGGGTAAAAGAGGAAACGGAAGGTCAACATCTATTTATAAGCATAAGGAATATTTCAATATTCCTAATAATATTATTGATAAAATTTTAAAACAAATAAAATTATTATTATCTAAAAACATAAATTATTCGTTCAATTTAAAACACGAGATTTATCCAAAATTAAAAAAAATTATTCTTAAAAATGAACCAACTATCAATGAATTAGATTATATGGAAATTCGTCATATATGTAGAGACTATGGATATCGTGAAAATATTTTTTTTAATGGTAAATCATCTTCAGATACGGTTAGTTTAAAAACTATTAATAAACAAGTAACAGTCGGAGAATTAATAGTCAAAGAGATTAAATCACAGCCCCTAGGTTTTGACGATTTAGTAAGTAAATTTAAAATTAATAAAGAGTATATTTATCAATACTTGATGAAAAATATGCATGTTGGAAAGATTATTAAAAATGAAGAAGATAAGTACGAATATACAAATAAATATTTTAAAAATGATAATATTCTTGGCGCAAAAAAAGAGCTTAAAAAAATACTTTTTAACGACCAGAGAATCCATCATGCTGGTATTCTAATAATAAAATTACGTCCATATTTTAATAATTATGATTTAAATTTAACTAAATGCATCAACTTTATAATATCTCAATCAAAAGATAATTGGCATGTTCAATATCACGGAAATAAATCCTGCTATGTATCATATACGCCCATCAATGATTCAACCTTATCAAATTTTGTAAAAAAAAGATTACATTTACGTGAAAAAGATCTTTTATCCGAGGTAAACCAAAAATATTCAGTGCATTATACTGTAATAAAAAGAGCATATTATAATGTCAAAAATTTATAATAACTAAATCTCTAACTTGCGATTAACTTCTAATATTTCCTCTGGATATTCTATGGAAAAATTGTCTGCTTTCTTTAAATGATTTAGATAAAGATCAATTTTTTCTCTTACCTTCGATGCCTCTTTCCACCATTTCACTTGTATATTACTAACTTCATACTTGGGGAGATAACATTTTTCATGTGGATGAAAATATTTTTGGTAAACATTAATTTGTTTATTATCAAGATAATTATTATGAATCCAATTTTTTGCACAGGGTCCTGATAAATTCAATCGAATAACTGAATGTAAATCTAACATACCATTTTTAGAAGTTATAATTCCATAAACGACACGTTTAAAAATAAAACCGACACTCATTTTAAAAATATCTTTATCGACATATTTATGACTAAAATTTGAAAACCCTTTATCTAAATCAATCCCACTATTCTTAATATAACTATCAAATAAGTTAAATTGTTTCACTGATACAAAATCTAATCCAGATGATAACTCAATTTGTACATTTGTTTTTTTATCAACTGCCTCAAATGCTCCATTTACTGTATTCCAGCTAATTAATGCTGTTGCAGGATCCTGAATAAATAAATCATCATTTTCATTAACAATTTTTAAAAGTTTTTTTGCTAAGTCATGCGGTAGATAAAATAAATATGCCTGATTGCATGATCCATCTGCTCGTAATGGTGAATATTTTTTTGGTAACAATGAGACTATTTCAGACATTTTTTCTTTAATAGATTTAGGATCGTTTAAACGTTTAAATTTAACATCAACTTTCCATCCGGAATCCTTCCAGTCTATTCCATCTTTTCCAAATTCATTTGGTTTATTAAAAGAATATGCTTCAGATGTAGCCTCTCCAATACATTGAATTTTTTGTCCATAATAAGAAAAAATCTTATCTCCTGGTTTTACAATTCTCATATTTTCATAGAATTGAATTGTTCCGCCAGATTTTGTTTTTTTTGGCGACCACATATAGCCGCCTTCAATTTCTGCTTTATGGGTTTTATTTTGATTAACCCACCAATAATTCATTTTTTATCCTTCTCTTTTTTAAAAATATTTATTGTTTCTTTTGCCTGTAAAACAAATTCTTCTGATATATCTATGCCAATATATTTCCTATTAGTTTGAATTGCTGCTAATGCAGTAGTGCCACTTCCAATAAAAGGATCTAAAACAATATCATTCTCCTGACTAAATAATTTGATAAACCATAAAGGTAAATAAATCGGAAAAACTGCGCTATGTTTTTTATTTCCTGATTCAGCAGATTGATACAACACATTTGTTGGGTATATTAATTCTTCTTCATCAGTGAAAATCACATTATCAGGGTATACAAGTGATCTATTCATCCAATTTGAAACATTTCTAGCTATTTTATTATTTGTACTAGACTTTCTTCGAATAAAATCTGCTTCGTTAAAATTATCACCTTTCATACTTTTAAATCTCGATTTTGACCATTCTCCAATAGGTATCATGACAGCTTCTTGGTACATAGAAAATTTTAACTCCTTTGTAAAATGAAGACATCTTTCCCAGGCATCTCTAAATCTATTTGGCCACTTTCCAGGCATAGCATTCTTCTTATGCCAGCAATATTCTTCAATCCAATACCATCCTTGTTTTTTTAAAGCTAAAATAAGCTCTAAAACATAGGTTTCTTTTTCTCCATTTCTAGCACCTTCTTTAATATTTAAAATAAATGAACCTTTTGGCTTTAGTACTCTATATAATTCTTCAGAAACCTCTAAAAACCACGCATTATAATCTTTAATAGAATAACTATTATATTCATTTTTTCTACGATCGGAATAAGGAGGTGATGTGATTATTAAATCAATAGATTCGGTTTCAATTCTTTCATTTAAAACCTTTTTTGCGTCACCAAGATAAAGAAAGTTTTTTCTCATTATTTACCAATTTATTGGGTGAAATATAATATCCATCTAAGTCAATTTTCCAGCTATTGGGATTATTAAAAACTGATAATTCTGGGTTTTGAATTATATTAACAATTTCAAAAAATCCATTTTTTTCTTCTACAAGATAAACATAATACAAAGTTCCGTATTTTTTTGCTACTCTTCTTTCATTATTTGACAAATAAAACCCACTATTTTGATCTAATGATTTAACTTCGATAAACCTTTTTAAATTTATATTACTTTTAACAGTCCAGCTTTCAATATCATATCCGGCAGCTTCATTATCTACAGAAATATGTTTAACATTATCTTTAAGATTATATTTTTTTAACCTTTTAATCTCTTCAGATAATACAAAGAGTTCAGCTCGATCACCCTTTAACTTTGCATTTCTAAGATATTTTTCTAATTGTTTTTTTGAAATAAATAATTCATCAAAGTCACTCCTTGAATCATCAGAAAATTTAAAAGAATACAGATCTATTTGAGTTAAAACATCTGCATCTACTAAAAAACTAAACTCTGAAAAGTAATCATAGTAATAATTTTCAGAAAAAGATGTAATTCCGATTCTATCAATTTGATGAATAACATCATATAATCTAATATGAAAATATGAAAAATTTTTCGGATGTAAAAATAATGATTTATTGAAATTTATATTTGTTAGATCTGTAATCTTAATAACAACACCTTCAGATGTATTGATTAAGAAGTCTGAATCAATCATAATTGATAAGTGTTCTTCGAAATTATTATAATTTTTGCAAAATAAAAACTTTAGAAAATCTATCTCTTCGGAACCTCTACTACACAATAAATATAAATGCTGTAGACCTTCAAATGTAATTTTTTCTTTAATCATTTTTTGTTCATAATTGAATTAATTAGTTTTACATCATCATTCTGAATATCCTCTATAAAGATACTATCGTCCTCAATAATAGCCGTTTGCCTCTCTTTTTTTTCCTCCAAATTTATCCTTATATCTGAATCAATTGTATTTTCATATTCTAAAAAATAATAGTTGGCTACAATATTCTCAGATCCACCCACACGATGAATCCGGTCTAGTGATTGCATGTATTGAGCTCCATTGTAAGAAAGATCATAATAAATCGCATGGTGACATGAGGTATGAAGCGACATTGATTCTGCGCATGCAGCTGGATTAGCTATCAAAACATCAAATCCACTATCATTATCCAAAAATAAATTCTTAGTTTGCTCTCTTGATAATTCGATTTTTTCATCATCATTACTGTCTCCAGTTCTTGTTGATCCAGAAATTGTTAGACAACTCAACCCCTTTTTAGCTAATTCATCTTTAATTAACTGCATTGTCATAATAAAGTTAGTCCATATAAGAATTTTTTTTCCATTCTTTCTTAAAATATCATCAATAAGAGCTTTTAATGCACTAATTTTAGCGGGTATTTCTAAATAGTCATAATCTTTAATAGTATCCTCTAAACCTGATAAAATTATCTCATCATCAGTTTCAGCAACTTTATTTGTTGAATAGAAAGACTTATAATTATCCCATATCTCGTCTTCAAATGCTTTTCCAAGCATAGATGCGTAGGATATGCATTGTCTTAGTCTCATTAATCTACCTCGTTGTAATTTCCATACTGCTGCATCATCTATTTGACTACCATAATCGGATGAACGATCTCTTATCTTTTCTAAGACTGCATCATAAAGACTTCTCTCAATGGGATTCATATCAATTTTAATCGCAGGATGAAATACTGGGTCAGTTAAATTTAAATCACTTTTTTTTACTCTGTAAAAAAATGGATCGATCAAAGAGCGAAGCTTATTTTTAGCATTACTAGGCTGATTTGTTGATAGTCGATCTATCTCATTTTTTTCTTGAGAAGAAATTAAACAATCCTTACCCCACAAAAGATCAAAATAATTAAAACCATCATTAAAAGAACGAGGAAAGGGGGTTCCAGTAAGAATGCATTTTTTATTCGCATATTTAGATAACTCAATTAATGATTTACCCCAAAAGCCATCAGGATTTTTAATGTAATGAGCTTCATCAATCACCATAAAAAACTTTCTGTTATTTAAAGTCATTAATTTTTTTAACTGATCTAAATCATTTGCTGCTGTTTGAATTGAACATAAATAAATATCTTTTAATTCTTTTGACATATACATTGACTGTCTTAAACGGACGTCACCACCGGATAATCTACATTCGTTAGGATGTTTTTTAAAAACTTTTTTAAATTCATCAGACCATGATCCAAAGCAATTTAATGGTCCAATAACTATTAATGCATCTGCTTCGCCGATCGACTGAAAATATGAATAAGCACAAAGTACAACAGAAGTCTTTCCGCTACCTGGAACAGAAAAATTTGCTGATCTTCCAACTGAAGATAAATGCAAATAAGCAGCTTGTTGATGATTTTTTAACGATCTTTCTGAATAAGAAGGAATTAATTTTAAATGATCGAGAATTCCTGAATGAGAACTATTGAAATTTTTCTTTTTTATATACTCGCCGTTTAGCCTAGATTTATTAATTTCTGATTGCAAGTCATCCAAGGAGAGAATTATGGATGATAATTCATCTGTACATGAAACGTTGAAATTAAACTTTGTCAAATAATTTTGTATTTTTTGGAAAGCAATATCAAGTCTATCAAGATTAGCGTTATCGCATAATTTTTCTACTACACGTTTATTAGAGGGATTTAACAATTCAAATCCACTCGAAACATAAATTTTTTTTGGATAATTGTTTAATCCTAAAACAATGTTCATAACTACTCTTTAGATTGTTCAATCTGCTTTTGTAATTCCTTTAACTCATCAAGCTTCTCATTAGTTTTCTTCAATATTTCTTCACAATGTTGTGTTGCTATACCAATTGGTCTTCCGTCAAAATCAATTTCGGCTAAATTAGCTGAACGTATTTTATTTAGAGCATCTTCTAATAGCTTTAATGGTGTCTCTTTAACTTTTGTTTGGGTGCCTCGTTTAAACGCACTCGTTAATTTTGAGCTTATATCAATCTTATTATTTAAAACCCATTGATCATCATTCTCTGGTAAATTTTTTAAATCATTCTCTGTAACTTTTTCTCCAATAGAAATAATATCTTGAAATGCTCGCTCATCAGTCATTACTGCTCTAGTAGGCTTAAACTCTCGAATTAATTTATAAGTTTCTGGTCTGACTCCACTTCCTTTTGGAGCATCAATTGCATTATGTAACCTTATAATTGAGAAAAAACTAACAAGCAAATTATCCATTTCGGGTTCATCAAAATTACTTTTTCCTTCATTTTCTATCCATTTTTTTCGTATTGATTTGTTAATTTTTGCTAATTCAATGAAAGCTGTCCATCTGCCCTCCAGCATTTCATAATCATTTTTAGTGGGATCTTCTCTACTCCCTCTTCCCCAATGCTCTAAATAAAGAACTGCTATCTCAATTGGATCAATTTTATTTTCATAGAACTCTTTCTTAATATCATCAAATTCGGTATCCGCTAACTTGGGTGACTGCTTGATTTGGGCATCATAATCAAATCCTTTTTCATTATTTAAATACATTGTTATTGCCCAATCCATTTGACCCCATTCAGCTTTTCCGTCCGTCATAGATTGGTATTTATATTCGAGCGAAAGAATATCTCTTTCCGTTGGTCTGTTTGCCGTATCACTTGGCAAAATACAAACTTTCATTCTCCTGAATCTTTCATCCTCATATCTCTTATCTGTTTTGATTTTATGAAATGCCACACGACGTCGATTACCGTCAACTAGCTTTCCGTCAGCTGTTATTACCGCAGGATCTCTTTGTCCATATCGAATTAAATCTCTTACTAGATCATCTGTTTTATCTTTTTCTTGTTTATATAAAGCATCTAATATCCAATCCTCGTTTGGATTTTGTCCTGCATTTTGAGATCTATATTTGCCAACTTTTGATGCAATTCTTCCGTTATCCGCTCTTACATTCAGACACTCGATATCGATTTCAAAAATCTCAAAATTAGAAACTTTGCCTTTGTAATCAATTGGATAACTAAAAGAGGTTTTAGATTTTCTACTCTCTATTTCTTTTACTTTCTTATCATCTAACTCATAAAGTTTATCTGTCATAAGTACTTTCCTTGCTTTTCTTAAATAATACTCAAATTTAGTAAATAGTTAATTATTTTAACGTTAAGTAACGTTGTGTGATCATTAATATTTTCTTATATTATCAGATGAAATCTCTGATATTACCGAATACTCTCCAACATTTAATGTTTGTTTAATTTTTTCTTTTTCAAATAAATCTTTTGAGGTCCATAATCCAATACCCTTTCCGATTTGATAAGCCAACAATGAATCAAAGAAAATCATTCTTTCATGAGAAGTGACTTCTCGCGAGTCACGATTATCTCCATGATATTCAATTGGAATTACAGTTGTTTCAATTTCCATATTCTTTCCTTCAAATATCTCACAAAGCTTATCTGATAATTCATAAATTCGTTTTTCTTTAATACGTAAAGGTTGTTCATCATAGCTCTGGTAATTGCTTCTGGAATTATTTTGGTAATCTCTTCTTGTTTTTACTGAAGTAATAAGATTGATCTTAAGTAATTCCTTTTTAAAATTACCCTTATCTTTTTTTCTAGCTTTAATAATCTGCTTGATAAAGTGTACTAATGGTTTAACAGCTTTTTCACTTGGTTCTGATTCTCCAGGAATGTTAAACAAATAATTATCAACAATGGTTATTTGATCAGCAGCCTGACATGGTTTTTCAAAATAAGCCGAAAATATTTTATATTGATCCGACCATTTAGATTCATAACTCATAGACAAACTTTTAAACTCTTGGTTATTTTCATGGATAATATCTCTTGAATCATGACTTGTAGCAATATGTATTTTTTTGTTTTTGTTTTTATCATTTAAACGATTAATCTGTTTGTTATCATCGTCATCATTACAAATAATTAAAATGTGATTTAAATACAAATAATTGTTATCTTTATTTAAAAAAACTTGAATATCTTTATCTTCATTTAGCGACCAATACTGTTTTCTTTTTTTATTTTCTTCTAAAAGTGACATCACAGAGCGTTGTGAAATTATTGTTTGTCCATATGTGATGGGTTTACTAAAATTTTTTATTATGCTTTTCAGCATCTGATCAATATCATTAAGAAATCTATGTCCTTTACGATAACGCCAAATGGTCTTCACTTTTTCAGCATCATTGCTCTGGTAAATTAAAATATCATGTTTATGATATGACATGTGATTGATCTTTATTTGCTGTTTTTATTTTCTTGATCTGTTAATTCATCCTCATAAAATCGTTCATTAAATGACTGATCAAAAAATCCAATTGGCCAGCCACCTTTAATATCTCCGGTTTCTGTTAATTCTAATTCAGTTACTTCAGAACACCCTTCTCTGTTTTGTTTAACAAAATAAACTCCTATATTATCAGTTGTTACTCTCGGAATTGTTCTATCATGCACTTTATCCAATCTTGTTAAATTAATACGTTTTAAAAATCTCAAAAGCATATGCTCACTATGAGTTTCTAAAATGTATTTTGCTGATCCAATACCTAAATTTTTAGATAATGCTGCTTTCAAAAATGAGTCGGCTGCCTCGCATTGCTGATCTGGATGTAAGTGTAATTCAGGTTGTTCGATAATAACATTATAGTTAATTTCATTCAACGCAATACCAGCCGCAAGACATGGAATGATTTGCGCAGAACCTGTTCCAAAATCGTTATGTATATCGTATTCTTTTCTACTATCGATTGGTCCGTCTGCAACAATTATCTTAGCTCCATCAAGGAAAACTCTATCAGATTTTTCAGGAATTTTATTTAAAATAACTTTTTCATTTAATGAATCTGCTTCTATATTTTTAAAATCAAATTGGTAATCATCACAATGTAATTTAATAATATATCTAAGTTCCAATGACATATTTTTAGGCAAATGATTTTCTAAAATATCTTCTTTAAAAAATTCAAAGTCCGAGTAGATTTCATATAAATCTTCATTTCTTCTTACTAACTCTTCATATTCTTTACTTTCTATTTCGCCTCCATTTTCCTCAAAAATATCTAAATCGAATTTAGAATTACTCCATGCATGATAAATTTTGTTATATGCATGAAGGAAAGTTTTTAAACTATCCCACTGATTTGAATCTTTATCTCTCCATGGTCCTAAATATTTATTTTTAATTTTTGGTCTTTCTAAAGATGAACTAAATGATACTTCATTTATAATAGCATTAGTATATTTTTTTTCCTGATTTAAAAATTCATTAAGTGGAAACAACAACTCATTATCTGTATTTTCAACAAAGTCATCTAAAATCTTTTTTATTTCACCGACACTCCGTGAATTGTCTTCGTTTTGAATATAATCACTCCAACTTAGTCTAATAAATTGAGCTGTAAGCGATGTATCTAATAATAATTTATTATTCTCTTCATCAAAAAGAACATGATCCATATAAAATAAATCAGAATCTCGATACTCTTCATTATTTTTATTAAAACTTTCAGGCTCAAGGTTTTTTATAATACCTGTTAATTTCTCATAATATTTTATCTTTTTTGAACTACAGCTAAACATATACCTTGGCTTTTTATTCGAAGCACTTATGAATTCACCTACTTCATAACTATACTCTTGTTTATTTTTTGGCTTAATTTTAGTTCTTATTACTAATTTATTCTCAATCATGGATATTTTTTTATCAATATATTTTACTTCTGTTGAATATGACCCATCTTCTTCACCGCTACACTGTGTGAGAATTTTTGGAGTAAGTTTAAATGAACAACTTATCCTGATAGCTTTATCTTTATTTTTTTTAAAACAAACATCTTCAAATGATCCAAAATTAATTTCGTGGAAATTATCTTTTTCTCCAATTTTTAAAAAATGGGGGTGTTTCTTATGTTCAATTACATATCCAAAGTAGCACAAAGCTTTTAACAACGTGGTTTTTCCGCCACTATTTCCTCCAAAAATCATAGTAATAGGGGAAAATTTTATTTTTTGAGGAGAATTATTAGGAGAATAAGACTTAAAATGTCCAATTTCTAATTCTGATAATTCTACAATAATATCAACAGATTCATTCTCCGAATAGTCAGATTCCTTTTTAAATCTAGATTCTTCCTCAGAAATGATACTTATATAAGGGGTTACAAATACAGAGTCGATAATATTATAATCGAGATGCGTTGAATATGTTAGTTTATCTCTTAAAAATATAGCTATAAAATTCTTGATAAATTTGTCTCCAGAATGACGAGACAAGTCAAAATTTTCAAAATTTGATAAAAGGTCGTTACAAATTGAGTCACCAAAATTTTTCAAATAATTGTATATCTCATCTGCAGACGTCTTCTGCGTCCATTTAATACCTCCAATATTTTGAAAATGAGTTCTGGTTGATTTTATATTTTTTAAAAAATTATGATTATCTTTAGATATTGATCCCAATTTGTTTGGAGTAATTTTTATAAAATTTTCAAATTTACTGCCTAACGAAATAACATCATCAAAATTACCTAAGATATCGTAAATAGCAGAATTAATATCTATACTTACTTCATCTTTCTGCGTACTTGATAAGAATGAATCGCTATCAAAAATATTCCATGTGATATCAGAGAGAAGAAATATTATAAGTTCAATATGCTCAAATTTAATAAAATTATTTAAATTATCATTTAATTCAATAACATCATTAGCATTAAATGATGTTAGAAATGACCCAACTTCAGAAGGAACATTTTTAGGATGCTCAATTAGCTTAAGACGCTTTAAAGGCAATAGCTTCTTCTTTGAGCACCAGGAATAATATGAGTTTGCTGGTAAAATAACATCATCAATATTTTTTAATTCTTCTGGACATTCATCATGGTTAAGTGTGTCATAAAAATTCTTTAGAATCGTGTAAGACCATAAGCTTTCAGAACTAATTTTTTGAGAACACTGTGATAACATTTTCCGCAAACATATAATTCTCACGTAATAAGGAGATACTAAAAGTGCTCGATATTTGTCTGTAAAAGTAGCTTTAAATAATTCAAAAAAATCTTCCTGTGAATTAATTAAATCCTCAAAACAGAAATACATACCTTTTGCGGTATAGGATGTTGGATTAGTATCTTCCTGTTCGTCATCATAAAAAATTGCTGAATAACTTGCGGCTAGCACGTGATAATCGTCATTTAATCTAGCCTCTTCTCTAATTTTATAAAGCCTATTTTTCACATCAATCAATTCGTAATATAATTCCTGCTTCTGCTCGGTTGCCTCCATAACTCCAGCTAGAATACCATTTATATTTTTTACCTTTACATAATGATCTTGAATCATTTCATTGTTTGCTAAATCTAAATGCTCATCAGCATTGTCTGATAAACACTCTTGAAAATAATAATGACTGATTGCGACTAACTGAATAAATTTGTCTTCCGCTGTTGACGTACCATCCACAATTTTCTGTTGTGCTTTAGCATATAAACTCGGGTTATAATTCATTAAATTAACTCCATACATTGACAAATCTTATCGTAAATAGATTTTGGTTTAATATTGATTTTTTCAGAAGGATATAAACTTTCAGGACTATGTTTGATATTAACTCTTGGGATAATTTTATTTTTATGATCCTCATTTGCTAAATATACTGAAATTTCTTTTCTTGTAATATTCGCACAGGATTTTATGTTATTATTTGGACTATCATGCTTATCTAGCAATGTTTTATTGGCATATATACAAAAATCATCAAACCATTTTGCTTTGATAATTGGTTTACATTTTATCCATTTATGCAAAAAACCAATTTCATTTTTTTCAGGATCAAATTTTTTAAAACCATGCCATCCATCAAAAGATAATTTTTTAGTTTTAATTAAAATACAAAAAAGAAGAAGAAAGCTAAATTTATCATAATTTAAAATAACTTTTTGATTATTTATATTAAGAGTGTAAGTATCAGACTTTTGATTAATTAAAATATCAATATTAACAAAATCAATCTTTTCATCCAAATTATGCTGAAGTTCTTTTACCAGCGCATCATAACTTGGAACACCGGATTTAAGCCTTTTCTCTATTAAGTTTCTTGTTCGAACATAATTCATCTCAGCTAAAATCGGAGAGTTATTTTTTTTATTTGCATTTTCATCAATAAAAACATGGAATATTTGATCTTGAGCTCTTCCAACAAGTGTCATACATGAGAACATCAAAGCACTTAAACTTTTTCTTCCTCCGGCAATACATATTAAAAGCTTGTTGTCCGGAGTGTTTGTATATTGACGAAAAATTTTAAGAATTTGTTCGGCTGCAGCATTACATTCATCTAGATTGCTTATATCTTTAAAATCGTTTGTTCCATCACCCAGAACTTTTATTGAATCGGATGATCCAAATTTTAATTTATCTTTGAAAAAAGAGTTTTTCTTATCAAAAGTTTTAACTAATTTACTAATTTCATCCTGCTCAATAATATCTTTCACAATTGACTCTTTACCCAAAGATGTTGTTATTGCAATTATTTCATCTGGAATTATTGATTTTTCGTTTATTAACGCTTGTATTGTGGAGGTTATAACTTTAGGTGATGTACCAACACTAACCACTAATGTAATTTTATGACTTTGTTCCATGATCAATAATTATAATAGATATTTATTGCATTCCAATAATAATTAATTCGTTTGCTTGTTTTAATTATCTTCTTTCATTTCTTCTAATTCTGATGAATCAAGCAATAAATGAGCTTTTGTTGTTTCTTCCTCTACTTTAGAAATATTTATCTCTTTGGTATTTTTTGATCCTAAATCTTTTATTTTAAAAGCCATATCTGTTAAATTTCCTTTACCAAATGCTAATTTTGAAAGAGCTGAGGTATTTTTTCTATATGCTAAATTTAACTTATTTTGCACATCTAAAATATCATCTAAGAAAAGTTTAAATTTATCGTACATTTTACCTGAAATATCAGATATTTTTTCAGCATCACTTGCTAATTTTATATTTCTCCATAATGAAGATATTGTTTTAAGAGCGGCCATCAAGGTTGATGGTCCAACCAAAATGATATTATGATTATACGCATAATCATAAATCTCTTTTTTATTATCAATTACGACATGAAATAGATTATCTATAGGGAAAAACATGAGTACAAATTCAGGAGTTTTATACTCCTTGGTAGCCCAATAACTTTTTTTACCAAGTTTCTTTACATGCTCTTCTGTACTCTTAATCAATTCTTTCAAATACTGATCACGTAAAGCAGGATTATCTTCATTAGTATAATCTCTGTAGGAGTTAAAGGATAATTTAGAATCAATAATAACAACTCCATCATCTGGAATTTTTACAATTACGTCTGGTCTTCCACGATCATCTTGAAGAACTTTTTCTCTTTTATAATCCCATTCTTTTCTTAAACCACTATTTTCTAAAATATTTTCTAAAACACGTTCTCCCCAATTTCCTTGAATTTTATTATCACCTCTAAATGCTGCTGAAAGATCTTTAGCTCTATCGTCTAATTTTTGACTAAATTCTGATAATTGACCAATTTGAAGTTTTAAACTTTTTCTTTGTGCTTCTTCTTCATTAAAAGCATCATCAATAGTTGATTTAAATTCCTGTAATTGCTCTTCAAGAGGCGAAACAATTTCTTTTATTTTTAAGTAATGTTTATTTTTAACTTTATAGATAATAATCATTACAATAATACCAAAAAATGATCCTAAAATAAATGAAGTTAATGTAATCATAATTTTAAATTCCTTGTTTAATTTTTATCATTTTTAAAAAAAAATTCAAATTTTCATGCAAATTTTATTTATTAAATTTATTACTTAGCTTACTGATAACATTAATTAGTTCCTATAATTTCAGCGTTAATTTTATTAATAGTTTAAGTTTACATTTTAAGAAATTTTCTTAGCACCTTCTCTTTCCAAACTGAAAATAAATGCAATCAAATAAATGTAGCTAAAAATTATCCATCTTTATTGTCCTTCAAGCTTTTGTTAAATTTGTCATCTTCTTTTACATCTAGCATAAATGCAATAGGATCAGAGCAGCATTGTGCCATCCAATATAATGACTTTGTTCTATTTTCTACAACGCCAATTCCATTTTCATACATTTTTGCTAATCTATGCTGGCTTTTCTTGTCCCCTCTTAGCGCAGCTTGCTCACACCACTTAAATGCTAAACTATAATTTGGCCTGTTAAATTCTATTTCAGCATGTAAAGCGCCAATGTAAAAGTTATAAAGCGCCAATTGAGCCATTAAAAAGTTCTGATTTGCTGAATTTTGCAAAAGCTCTAACCCGCTTAAGCGGAAGTTTTTCGGAAAATATTTGGAAATATCTAGTGATGATGCATTCCATTTATCAAGATAATTATCATTTCCAATTAGAATCATTCCCATTTCAAAACATGCAACAGAATGATTATTTAATACGGCTTTAACAAAAAATTCAAAACCTTCATTATAATCTCTGAATTTTTTTGGACCACAAATTTTTACAAAACCATAATTATAAAAATCTTCGTTATCTGCATATTTATGATATGCTAATTTTTTTATTAATCTAACAGGCTTTGACTTTAATTTTTCTCCATACTCATCACCATTCACATAAAATGAAGCAAGAGCTTTAATAGAGTAGTAGTGATTTTTTTTAACAAGAGGCTCTACTATTTCTAAAAATTTTTCTTCAGATTTATTGGTGCCATGTCCATTCAAATACATACATGCAAGATTATATTTACATTGATTTGTAGCTTGCGAATGAAAAGCGGCTTTTTTAAACCAAGAAAAGACTTCTTTTGTATTAAAATCGATACCTTCCTTTTCTCGATATTTTATAAAATATTTAAGAATTTGATTAATTGCATCAAAATCATTCTTTTTTGCAAGTGGTTTCATATAGGAATAAAACTTTTCAAAAGATTTTTCTACATAATCTCCATTTTTATACATTAATCCTAAGTTAAATTTTGCTTTATCGCTTCCTTTTTTTTCCGCTTCCCTAAAAAATGTATAAGCGCTTCGAAAATCTTGTTCTATTTTTTCATCATTGATATCACGACCATTGTAATAGCATGAACCAATATAATTTAATGAGTCTTTATTACCTCGTAATGCTTTTTTTAATTCTCTTTCAAAGATTTTATTTTGTTTTTTCATATTTATTCCTGGTGTTTAAGAAAATTAAGCTATTAAAGATAAAAAGTATATTTGATAAACGTTAACAAACGTTAAATTAAAATTTGATTTCATGATCTTTATTAATGGACGTCTTTACATTTTATTAAAAAATGATGTAATAATTATTTAAATTAATTGAATTTATTAATTATTTAATATTGGAGAACTAAATGAATTTGACTAAAACCCAAGCAATTATTGCTCTATCAATTTTTATTTTAATAGGAATAGCCTACCAAGCTTTTGTTATTGTTGACGCTGGATACGTTGGCGTTGTTAAAAGACTAGGTGCTGTTAAACCAAAAGAGTTATCTGAGGGATTTCACATTATTACCCCTTTTATTGATACTGTTGAAAAATTTGATATCAGATTAAGTAAAGTTACATCTGATGCCACAGCATCGTCCAAAGACTTACAGGTTGTAAATACTAGTATTGCTGTTCAATATTCAATGACACCTGAACTTATGCCACTCACTCTTCAAAAAGTAGGTACCAGAGCTGTAGTTGAAAGAACACTTATAGATCCTTCAATTTTAGAATCCGTAAAAGCAATTACTGCCTTGTATACCGCAGAAGAGCTTATTACAAAACGTGATGAAGTAAAAACTATGATTCAACAAAAAATATCAAGTTTCTTAAATGAGTCAACAGAAGAGAAAAATTTATCAGGCTTATTGGTAATAGCAAATGTTGCCATTACAGATTTTGATTTTTCAACTGAATTTAATCGAGCTATTGAAGAAAAAGTAAGAGCGGAACAGGAAGCGCTTAAAGCAACAAACGAAAAGGATAGACGTGTCACACAAGCAGAAGCTCAAGCTGAAGAGCAGCGTTTGATTGCTGATGCCCTTGCTTATGAAATTGAAGTTGAGTCAGTTGCTAGAGCGGAGGCGATAAAACGAGAAGCAGAAGCGCTTGCCGATAATCCTCAGCTTATTCAACTTAGATTGGCAGAAAAGTGGGATGGTCAACTTCCTAAATTTACTGGAGAAACTGTTCCGTTTATTTCAATTGATGATTTTGATAAATAAAAATTAAGTCAAAATTAGACTTTGTTATTTTAGATTGAATTATTCTTAATAACTTCTTTGTACCAATGTG
>MDTC01069099.1_pt1 | contig 17391 bp, 13 predicted proteins | sample 811181 | NCBI WGS metagenome assembly MDTC01 (sample SAMN05326644, study PRJNA326480) | marine metagenome | isolation source: seawater | place: Pacific Ocean: North | collected 2011 | reverse complement strand
TTCTTGAAATATGGCGCTTTCTCTATTGTAAACTGTAGATTCAAATACAAAAAGATTAGCCCGAAAAATTGATCATTGATGTCCGACAATCGTTTATTTTTGCAGCATGGTCCAATAGACCTTATTCTTCATGTTGACGCATCAGAAGAAATCAGGACACATCTATATTCCTGTGCGAAAAAAAGATTTAGTACAGTCCTAGAGGAATTGGTTGCTGAAATGGACTTGCTTAAACTACCTTGGAGTGCTGACCAAACTGCCCCAATTGGAAAAATTGCTCAAAAAATGTTCAGAGCTGTGAGTAATTCCGCGGTTCTTGTCACGCCAATGGCCGCAGTGGCAGGAGCTGTAGCAGATGATATGCTGGGAAATATGCTTTTTGAATCACAAAATTCAGATTCTTGTGTTGATCATATCAGCAGAATGTATGTAAATAACGGGGGAGACATTGCATTCTGGCTAAATCTCGGAGAGTCATTTTCTATTGGAGTAGTAGATAATGTAGAAATTCCGGAACTGAGCACGAAAGCCAATTTAACATACGAAAGCCCTGTGCGGGGAATTGCGACTTCCGGATGGCGGGGACGCTCTCTTAGTTTAGGAATTGCGGATGCCGTCACAGTTTTGGCCAAGTCCGCTGCAAGCGCGGATGTTGCCGCAACTTTGATCGCAAATGATGTTAATGTGGATTTTCCAGGAATTAAAAAACGTTCGGCTTCTGAAGTAACAGATGAAAGTGATTTGGGAATGATTCCGGTTACAGTTGCTGTTCCGACTTTGCCAGAGGATAAGGTTTTTTTTGCCCTAGAACAGGGAGCCAAAACTGCAAGGGAATTCATTAATTCTGGGAAAATAACAGCAGCCTATCTTTCACTGCAAAAACAATCACTTGTTATTGAAAATAATCTAAAAGGGTAAATAAATGAGTAATTTAATAAAAGTTCGTAAAATTGTAACGCACATTGAAAATATTTATCATGAAGGAGGACAGGCTCACAGCGAGCCAATCAAAAAAGGAGCGGTTTTGATTGTACTGAAAAATCCTTATGCTGGGAGTTATGTTGAAGACATCACACCGATGATGGAAGCCCTGAAACCGATTGGACTGGATGCGGCCAACCAACTTATAGAATTACTTGGGGGAGTTGAACAGATTCAAAGTTACGGCAAAGGCTCAATAGTCGGTGAAGCAGGAGAGCTTGAACACGGCGCACTCTGGCATGTTCCGGGAGGATATGCGATGCGTGAAGCTCTTGGCGGAGCGCTCGCAATAGTTCCTTCTGCCAAGAAAGTCGGCGGAATCGGCAGTTGTCTGGACATCCCAATCACACACATCAATGCTTCATATGTACGCAGTCATTTTGACGCAATGGAAGTTTATGTGCAGGACGCCCCAAGATCCAATGAACTTATTTATGGTTTGGTCATGACAACCGGAGGACGTACCCATCCTCGTGTTGGTGGATTAGAAATTGATCAGATTTCAGTTAACGACGGACAAAGATGAGATAGAAACTCGTTTCTCAAATAAGCAAAATTACTGCACCACCAATGATCAGACACAGCCGAAAGAGGAAAGTCCGGACAGCAATAATTCCGTATGAAATGAGCGCAAGACTCAAAGCTATTTTCAGGAACACCATTAAAGCGGCTAGCGGATTAGTTGATAATTTGATCAAGGCAGGGTTGGCGACCATTCCCAAAGGGACTAAATAAAGTCCCACTCCAAGAGCCATTGACTTGCCGGCAACTTTCAACCAATTCTTTTCCTCCACCATTCCAGCGGCAATGAAGACGGTCCCGCAGACAGGAGGTGTTATTGTAGAGAGTAGAGCATACCAGAAAACAAAAAGGTGTGTGATCAGTAAAGGTAATCCCAGTGACTGCAGTGCAGGACCCGCAACAGAAACACAAATCAGATAAGCTGCCGTAGTAGGTACTTCCATTCCCAATAACAAACAGGCAACCGCCGTCAACAAAAGCGCAGGCCAGAGCATTCCTCCGGATGCAGCAATTACCGTTGAGGAAATTTTAACACCTAGTCCTGTTTGTCCTAGGACACCGATAATTATTCCCGCACAAATAATAATCGACGCAATCATCGAAATTTGTCGGCCTGCGTTAATACAAACCGTCTGAAATCTATGAAGAGCTCGCTTAAGTGAAACTTCTATTTTGGCATTCAAAATCAACAAAACAGATGCTGCAAGGATAGCAACACATGCTGCGAATTGCGGTGTGAATCCACCCCAAAACATCCGTTCGAGCAGTATGAAAAAAGGTATGAAAAAAAACATGGCCGTGATCCAGACTGTTCTTAAGGAAGGTCTATCTATTTCATCAATTCCTTTCAGTTCCATCCGGCTTGAAAAATCATTTATTCCGGTCCAAACCGTAAGAAAAAAAAGAATCGCCGGAAGCAGCGAAGCGCTCATAATTTCAGTGTAGGGAATGCCGGTCAGCTCAACCATAACGAAGGCTCCTGCACCCATCAGAGGTGGCATGATCTGGCCACCTGATGATGCCACTGCCTCTACTGCTGCGGCAAAATCTCGAGGGTAGCCCTGGCGTATCATTGCTGGAAGTGTGAAAGATCCAGTGGAAGCAACGTTTGCGGATGCAGAACCAGAAATGGAACCAAAAAGCGCGGAAGAGAGTACGGATACTTTTGCCACTCCTGCTTTGAGATGACCAGCAGCAGCGGTTGCAAGGTTCATAAAGCCTTGACCGGCTTCTCCCGCATTTAAAACTGCCCCAAAAATCACAAATATCGCTACGACATTAACTGAAACACCTGTTAACTTACCCCAGATGCCGCCTTCAGCAATGGTCATTGTACCCAAAAAACTATTAAGTGGAAGCCCCGGATGTCCGAATTCTCCCGGGAGATATTGCCCAAAGATACCATAGAAGAGTGCTGTCAGAGCGACGCATGGAAGCGGCCAGCCGATTGAGCGGCGGGCCATTTCCAGTACAATTGTCAGCAGGAGGATAGCAAAACCGTTTTGCCACATACTTGATGTGTAACCGTATTGCTCTGATAAGAGTTCCTGATTGAAAACGATGTAGGTACAACAAAAGATACCAGAAACGGTCAATAAAGTTCCGATCTTCAATGAACTACCATGTAGACCATACATCAAACACCACGGTAAGGCCAGTAACATGTGAAGCGGCCGACTTACCAGATTTGGAATCAAACCAGAAAAGATCAGCCAAATGTGAAAAACAATGCTGGCTCCGCCTAGAACCGTCCAGTAAAATTGCTGATTAATTCGCACTAAACGATTCCGATCCTCTTCTTTATTTGCTAACGGTTTGCTGCAGGAACAGGGATTCCGGCTTCATCATAATAACGCATCGCTCCTGCATGGATTTTACCAAAGATGTTTGACAACATTTTAGCTGATACACCGTTCCACCATGGAAATGCTTTTCCCATGCTGGCTATCTGTTCCCAATAGGTCTTTGTCAGCTGGTAAGCTGTTTCATCATCCATGCTGGTAATTGTATATGCAATCACAGGCAGTGAGGTAGTCACAGTATCCTGATTCACTCCAGGATATGTTCCTGCAGGAATTACCAGGCGGGTTCGTTTAGTTTTTTTAACCTGAGCATCAGATAGAGATATTAAGCTGACTCCTACTCCGGCTGCTGCTTCAAGCACGTTAGGGGCCGGATATGAACCTGCTGTAACAAATCCGTCAATCTGTCTGTTTTTAATTGCAGGTACAGCATTGTTAAGCTCAACATTGGCTAACTTGACCTTGCCTTCCAAGCCGAAGATTTTCAAATATTTTGCACCTTCCTTAGCACCAAAAGAACCTTTACCCAACAGAATTGTCCTATCTTCAAGGTCAGAAAATTTTGAAACACCACTCTCTTTGCTCATCACGAAATGCATCGTCAAGGAAGGAATAGGAAACAACGCTCTTATATTGTTGAACTTTGGATTGGATTTACCCTTGAACATCACTTTCCCGGCCTGTGCAAGTTTAACCAGCACAGGTGGAGTTGTAAAAACATAATTGTTATTTCGTACCGCTGCTTCCATCACGTTTTGAACAGAACCCTGGCTTTCTTCGACAGTAACGATGATTTTACCCCCGGTACCTTTTTTCATATTTTCTGCAATTTGAACAGCCATCTGGTAGTAAGAAGATGTCGATTTGGCTGATTTGTAGGTCACTCTTGTTTCTGCATTAATATTGATAATTCCGCCGAGGCTCAAACTAAAAAGTAAGATGGTTGTTGTACTTAAAAACTTAAACATTATTACTCCATTGTTAAATTAAAAAAATGACATTACCTTCAGAAATGCCGATAAAGGTTTTAAAAACCAATTGAAGACACTACTAGGATAGTATAGGGGAAACAATTGCCTAGTCAAGAAAAACGGGCAAAATAGAATTGAATTATTGTTTTTTTTTAGAGGGCCTCTATAAATGCTCTTCAAATAATTTTTTAATAACGAAAACTTCTGCAATCCGCAGGCTGAAGTGAGTTGAAATCTAAATTAAGCTTTGAAAATTTAGTTCCACTGCACTTAGAGTACTGCTTGAGATATTCATTTTATTATGTTGTAAGAAAATGTAAATAGCTGTGGTAACGTTTCACTTCCAGCGTAATGAGAGATCTTTCCTAATCAACTATACTAATATGATTAAGATTTTTCACCAAATTCTAAATGACAAATTATTGCACTTCCCTGAGTTTTTTTGTAGCCTTTGAATCTATTTTATTCTGTGTATTCAGGACAACCCCGAAGAAATCCTGAGCTTGCTGCACGGAATAGTAACCCCTCTGTATATCTTCAAGAACAAATTTCGGATTGCGTTGGAAAGGATTTTCATAACCTCCTCCACCTGGAGTTGAAACATGAATCGTATTTCCTTCCTCAACGAGTATATTTTGATCTTTGGAAAGATGCGGCGGGACATAAGTTTCAGCATTTCTTTCAATGTGAACCTGATTCACCCCACCTGGACTTCCGCCTAACACTCCCTGTGGACCGAAAAGTCCGTGATCCATCACCATCGAAACTTTCGCAGTCCCCCTGCGGAGCTTAATTCTATAATTTACTCCAAATCCTCCGCGCTGTTTTCCGGCACCTCCTGAACCTTCGTGTAAAGAATATTCTTCAAACAATACCGGATAAAATTGTTCCATCACTTCAACCGGGGTTGTCTTGGAGATACCGATTGTTGAGCAGCCGTTTGAAAGTCCGTCTTCGTTTGAATTACCTCCATAACCTCCGCCGCTGATAACATACATCACATAGTTCCGGTCATGCTTTGGGTCATATCCACCGATACAGAGATTTCCGCTTGTTCCCGCGGGCGCGGCAAATAGTTGCTCCGGAATTGCTTTGACCAGTGCAGAAAAAACTGCTTCTGCGATACGCTGACTAACTTCCGCAGCACACCCGGAAACCGGACGCGGATATTTTGCGTATAAAAATGTTCCTTCCGGATCGTCGATATGCAAAGGTTCAAAGGTTCCGGCGTTGAGCGACACTTCCGGAAAAATATGTTTTATTGCCAGATACACAGAAGATTTTGTCGTGGCAATTACACTGTTCATCGGCCCAAGACAAGGTGGACTGGAACCGGACATATCAAAATATAGCTCTGTGTCTTCTTTACGAATCTTCATCTCAATCCGCAAAGGTTCATTGACAACACCATCAGAATCAACAAAACTCTCACCATGATAAAGACCATCTGGAATTTCTTTAATCCTAGCCCGCATTTGTTTTGCCGCACGCTTTTTCAACTCTTTGATGGAACTCTGTACTGTCTCAGCTCCATAACGATCAAGCAGTTCTGTGAAACGTTTTTCACCCACTGTAAGCGCAGCGGCCTGTGCCTTGATATCGCCAATTCGTTGGTCAGCAATACGAATATTTGAAAGCACAATCGAGAGAATTTCCTCATCCATTTCACCTGCTTTATAAAGTTTAACCGGCGGTAAACGCAGACCTTCCTGTTCGACTTCGGTCGCGTTTGCGGAAAATCCACCAGGTACGGCACCACCTGTATCGGGCCAGTGTCCAGTGTTAGCTAACCACGCAAATAATTCTCCCTGGTAAAAAAACGGTTTTACAAAACGCACATCCATCAGATGCGTTCCGCCTAGATATGGATCATTGACAATATAAACATCTCCAGGTTGTAAATTATTAGCACGTTCAATCACACATTGAGTTCCGAACTGCATTGTTCCGACAAAAACCGGCAAGCCTAATTCACCCTGGGAAATCAATTCACCGTTGTCTTTATCGTAAATCCCGTCCGAGCGGTCCAGTGCTTCAGATATTACAGGACTAAATGCAGAACGCACGAATGCCAGGTCCATTTCGTTGCAGACCTGCTGCAAACCGCTTTGAATAACCGTTAGAGTAATAGGATCTAGATTTGTCATCATGTTATTTGTTTCATAAAAAGACCGAATTACAGGTCTAAAGAGTGATAATCAAATTCCCTTCCAAATCAACCTCAACTTGATTTTCCGGTTCAACAATGATTGTTGTGTCCAACTGCTCAATTACTGCCGGTCCTTTGAATTTTGAATTTACTGTAAGGAACTCCCTTGTGTAAACAGGAGTCTCTTTCCATCCTGATTCAAACCAGACACGCCTGGTTCCTGACAGGCAGTCATCAATTGTATTTTTCTGTTCTTTTTTAGAAATCAAGGCTGCTAAAGGTACAGGTTTACGTCGGCCGATAACAGCAGTATGTAAATTAACCAGTACAGCGCGGATTTCTGGAAGTTCAACATTAAAGCGGTCCCAATAGGCTTTTTCAAATGCCGACTGTAATGATTCGCGGCTAAGTTTGGTTTCCTGAACGGGAAAGTTGAGGATGTGTGTTTGTCCTTGAAACTGCATATCAACATCGTGAATTACGAGTAATTCCTCAATTTCAATGCCTTCTGTCTCAATGACCTTTTTCCCTGCCTCAATTTGTCTGCAAAAAATGTCATCAACCTGATCCATTTCCACCTGTGCCAACGGTATGTTGATGGAGTTCACATAATCGTGCCTAACATCAGCAACCACACAGCCGACCGCATTTGTAATTCCGGGACGCATCGGAACCAGAACTTTGGGAATTCCAAGTTCACGTGCAAGAGCAACCGCATGTAAAGGACCAGCACCTCCAAAAGCAAACAGTGCAAAATCGCGAGGGTCGTAACCTCTAGCCAGTGATACCAGACGTAGGGCTCCTGCCATATTCATGTTTGAAATTCTTATTATCGCAGCTGCGATTTCTTCTGCATTCTTCAATCTTAATTTTGTCCCCACTTCTTCAACCAAAGAGTTGCGCACCGTTTCCAGAGAAACTGGATTATCGACGGCCAGCAAAGCCTCCGAATTCAAACGGCCAAGTACGAGGTTAGCATCGGTTATGGTTGGTTTTTTACCGCCGCGTCCGTAGCAGATCGGTCCTGGTTGTGCGCCTGCGCTTTCTGGACCGACCTTGATTAAACCAGCATCATTGACCAAAGCCAGACTTCCTCCACCCGCGCCGATGGTGTGTACATCAACCATTGGGATATGAATCGGCATTGCATATTCAATTTCAAGCTCAGAAGTGACCTGCGGAATTCCGTTTACAATCAGCCCTACGTCACAACTTGTTCCGCCCATATCATAAGTGACTACCTTGCTAAATCCTGATTGAGAAGCAGTGTAAGCAGCAGCCATTACACCGGAAGCCGGTCCGGACATTACTGTTTTAACTGCTTCTTCTGCAACTATTCCAGAGGAAACTGTACCGCCGTTCCCCTGCATGATTAGCAAATCTTTGCTGTATCCATCCTCTTTGAGTTTTTCCTGTAGACGCTCGATGTAGCCGTAAAGTACTGGTTGAATGGCTGCATTGATGGCTGCAGTCGTTCCGCGTTCATACTCACGAAATTCTGAAACTAGGGCACTACCGCGGGTGATAAATGTATTCGGCCAGATTTTTCTGGCAATTTCCTCAGTTTTGCATTCATGGAAATCATTTTTGTATGAATGAAGAAAATGAATTACCAGAGCCTCTGCTCCTGATTCTAGTAAAAACTTCACCGCGTTGTTAACATCATCTTCGTTCAATTTCTCCACGATTTCACCTTCGCAATCAACACGCTCCCTAACTTCGGCCCGTAATTCTCTGGGAATTATACACTCGAAACTACCAGTCATTCCGTATGGCTTAGGGCGTGTGCGTCGTCCTAATTCTAGCACATCACGAAAACCTTTGGTCGTAATCAAACCCACACGACTGACCTTCCGTTCCAACAAAGCATTGGTCGTCACTGTTGTTCCGTGGATGAGTGCATCCAAGCTTTCCAGAGAAACAGAGACTGATTCAAGTGCACTCATAACACCAAAAGACTGGTTTTCAGGTGTACTTGGAACTTTTGAAATTCTAACGCTTTCTGTTTCTGTGTCAAAAAGAACGAGGTCCGTAAAGGTACCACCAACGTCAACGCCAACGATTTGGGTCATAATTAAACTGTTTTAAATTTATTATTTTAATGGTTTCGTTAAAAGTCTGAATTCTACAAAGTCATTTCAAACATAAAGAGAAATCTTGTTGCTATTAGCATTTAGATTGTGTGAGATTTTAGTTTAGTGCGAAATGCGACTGTTTTGGAACTTTTTAGTTTAAAAATTTTAAGTTATTTTTCTAAACACATCTGACAATGTGCATAGCCATACAATAAAAAAAGATATCTTAGCTTGCCACGGGTGTGGATAGCAACCAAAGCCCAAAAACAGTATATGCAATCATTAACAAAGTAGCCGGTAATTGTCCTAGAAAAATTTTACCTAAATTACGAACTTCATAAAGTTGAAGTAAGTGAAAAACAATTACAGCTCCAACATGTGCTAGTACAATCACCGACACCTGCATATACCAAATAAATACTGCAGAATCATAATTCATTAAATAGGACGATGTGACAACCCAGTCAACTGTACCGAACAAGTTCCAGCCAATTCCAAAAGGGTCAGAAAGAGCAATAAAAGCATACTGAATATCAAGAATAAATGTTGGCAAATAATGAGCAAAGTGATAACCGAAAGCAATCGGGATCATGGAATAGATAAAACTACTTGTCTGCTGAATATCAGGGTTCAACCATGAAGCAAGTCTATTTACTGCATAAAATGCGCTTAAGAACAGGAGGAATGTAATACATAGACCTAAAGTGTTAGGCTGAATCATTTCTGTACGTCCAGGAAATTCCAGCGGATTCTTTTCCACCAGCGACAACCACCAAAATGTTTTTGATAAACCGTCAAAAGAAACAGTAGAAAGCACCAACAAAACAAATGCAACGCCTCCTGTCGGTAAACTCTCCGATCTGAGCAAGCCTGCACAGGGCCAACTTATTCCTATGCCCCATAAGCTATTTTGACCTTTATTTGTTTTCCGAGTAAATGGAGATAACCAACCAACCATACGAAAAAAAATTGAAAAAGGTTCACCTTTTTTGAGCCAGAATTCTCCTCCAAAGAATATAATCCCAAAGGTTGTAAGCAATATATACAGTGAAACAAACCATGCTAAGGTATCAGGATCCATAGGTGAAGGATGTACCAGTTCCAACCATGCAAAGCCAAAGAATAGGATTACAGCCGGCCAATAAGCCCAGCGCTCTGCTTCAACAAAGGATCTTTTTTTGCGTATTTGAATAACTGAAAAATACCCGACCATTTTGTGCAAAACATTCCAGGGACTGATTATAGCCCAAAAATTGCCAAATAAGGCTGTGAGCATTGTAAATCCAATCCACCAGAACACCCAAATAGTCAATGGTAGTAGGTTCGTTATGGGATCCCGATTACCGGTAAAACCTATCCAGATCAATAAAATTAGTATGAGCATTGAGAGTAAACTCAACCAAACATTCGGCTCAATCTCTATTTCAGAACTTTCCGAAATTTGATGTTGTCCAAAAAAAGGTTTGCGTACCACAAATATCATTACCACAAAAGTAAGAACGACAACTGCTGCCCCCCCTAGGATGTATAATTGTGTGGGCAGAAGTAAAACATGCCCCCTGGAACCGGCATGAGCAAAGACTAGTTGTGGAAAAAAGGAAGCAATAATTGCAGACAGTAAAAGAATACTACCTTTTTGAAGTCTCATTATTTTTTAGCTAGAAATAAAACTACAATTATGGAGTATGTGCTTTTACACCAACATACTTAGCCAAAGGTTCAGGATTTGCTGCAAGTGCTTTAGGGTTAGATTCCTCCCTAGTAAATCCATTTTCTAAAAATACTATCCGGTCAGAAACCCTTAAAGTTCCTTCTATCTTCTGTTCAACCAGTAGCACCCCTACTTTTTCTTTTTTTAGCTTTTCGATTGTATCAAAGATGGTTTCAATCATTGTTGGCATCAAGCCTTCACTAGGTTCATCCATCAGCAAATATTTAGGCCGAATACACAAAGCTCTTGCTGTAGCTACCATCTGTTGTTCACCGCCACTTAAAGTTCCGGATTTTTGTGACATACGGGTTTTTAACGCAGGAAAAAGTGAAAGTACCCACGCTAAAACATCATTGGAACTGTCACGTACCAAAAGTCCCATTTTCAGATTTTCTTCAACTGTAAGTGCGGAAAATAAACGGCGTCCCTGAGGAACATAACCGATTCCGTTTTTTGGAATTTGATAAGCATGCTGTTTACTTAAAATGGCGCTATCCATTGAAATGCTGCCCGAATTAACTTCGACCAGCCCCATGATGCTTTTTAGCAATGTTGATTTTCCAGCCCCGTTACGTCCCAGAATACCTAAAACTTCTCCGTCACTGACTTCCAGAGAGACATCATTCAGAACCTGTACCTGTGCATATCTACTTGAAATTCTATCAATTTTTAGCATTAATTCCCCAGATATGAAGCTTGAACAGCATGATTATTTTCAATTTCTGCTGGAGTGCCTTCAGCCAGAATTGAACCGTTATCCATGACAGTTATATGTTCCGCTAATTTGAAAACAACTTCCATATTGTGTTCAATCAACAAAACTTTGACCGATTTAGAAATTTCACGAATTAGTTGAGTCAAATTTTCAATTTCAGCTTCAGCCAATCCCTGAGTTGGTTCATCCAAAATCAATAATTCTGGACCTGCAGCCAAACTCATTGCTACCTCCAAGAGTTTTTGATGACCGTAAGGCAAAGTTCCTGCTATTTGAGTTTCGACACCAGCGAGACCTACTTTAAGTAGATATTTTGAGACTGCTTGTTCAATATCATTTTCACTGATCATGCTCCACTTTCCGAAAAGCGCCATACCCTTTTGCTGTGCTCTCAAATTTCTTTGGACTGAAAGAGCAACATTCTCATAACAAATCAAATTACTAAAAACACTAGTAACCTGAAATGTATAGACAATTCCGGCCTGTACACATTTTGCTGAAGAAATCCCTGTAATATCGTTTCCTTTGAAATAAATTCTACCGGAAGAAGGTGCGGTACGGCCACAGATCAGGCTGACGAGCGTGGTTTTTCCTGCACCGTTTGGACCAATAATGGCGTGAATATTGTCCTGATAGAGATTAAAGTTTACGTTATCAACAGCGACAAGTCCGCCATACTGACGAGTCAGTCCGCGTGTGCTTAGTAATTCTACAGTAGCCATTTCAACCATTTTTGTCTAAGTGATCCCATGATACCCATCGGGAAACCAACGATCATTAAAATCAATACAGCCCCAACCAATAGTTGGTAGTTGTTGGTAATTCCACTGATAAAATCAACAAGGTAATACATAATTCCTGTCCCAAAAAACGGACCGATAACCGTTCCTGCTCCACCGAGCAGAGTCCATAGAATTGGTGATATTGAGTGATGAATTTCCGCAAATGTGGTGCCGACGTATGTGAAGAGCAAAGTATGCATTGCACCTGATATTCCTGATAAAGTTCCTGAAAGTACAAGAGCAAATAATTTGTAGAAAAATACATTGTAACCTAAAAGCTGAGTCCGAGACTCATTTTCACGAATTGCTATTAATACACGTCCCACAGGAGAAAAAATGATCAGTGTTGAAATTAATAAGTAGGCAGTCAATAAAATAAGTGCAAAATTGTAGCGAATATCTGGATTACTATAAAGATATTCCTTGTTAAAAATAACGAACTTTCCTAAATATTTAGCCAGTGAAAAACCATCCTGTCCAAATGTGAATTCATTGAAATACAGAATTGATAAATAGAATGTTTGACCGAACATAAGGGTAACTATCAGAAAAGAAACACCACTTGTTCTAAGAGCAAAAAGACCGAATAGCACTGAAATAATTAGTGTAAACCCCGCTCCAAAAAGTAATCCACCTAGTGCAGAAAGTTCCAGATAATAAATTCCTAAACCCGCAGCATACATTCCAGCAGCAAAAAACATGGCATGCCCTAGACTCATTAAACCGGTGTAACCCAACAAAAAATTATAGGCAATTGCATAAGAGGAAAGAACCATGATTTTGGAAACACTGCTATGGTGATAAGTAGGTAGAATGAATTGCAAAAAAAACAGAAACAGCAAAATTCCACCTTGAAAAATCAGTGAGTAAACTAAGGATTTTTTCCTCATGCCAGTTCCTCACCGTATAGTCCATTCGGTTTCAGTACTAGAACCATTGCTACAAACAAAGTTGCTAACATTTTAGCTAAAGTTGGTTCGTAAAAAACCGAGATAATTCCATCACTGATGCCTATTATAAAAGCTGCTACAATAGTACCGCGAATACTACCCAAGCCTCCTATGATTACCACTATAAATGAAAGCAGAAGCGGCTCCAATCCCATCAGATGATCAGCTTGGCGAATTGGAACTATGAGCACGCCGGCCATCGCAGCTAAACCTGCACCCAGTGCAAACACAGATGCATATATTTTTTGGGTGGGTACCCCGTAGGTTTTTGCAATCTCAATATCCTGTTGAGTTGCACGCATGTATAGACCGAGTTTACTGCGTATCATCAAGAGCCAAACACCCAGCAAACACAATGCAGACATTCCTGCAACTATCAGTTTATAACCGGAGTAGCCGAACCATGGAAATTGAATTCGGAAATATAAGGGTGCTTCAACAGCCCGAGCTTCCGGACCAAAAACCATCAGCGTCAATGACTGAATTACATAGAGTACACCAATTGTAGCCACAATCGTACTCTCTGGATTATACTTAACTTTGCGCAGAATGAAACGGTCTGAAAAGATGGCAATGCTTCCTACTAAGGCAGGTGCAAGCACAAGGGCAAGCAAGAAACTCCAAAAAGGATTATTTGTCAAATCAAAAGCAAACCAGGAGAAAACTGCTCCCAACATGAAAAATTCGCCATGTGCAATATTGACGATACGCATTACACCAAAAACCAGTGACAAACCTAAAGCAATCAAAGCTAAAACAAAGGCAGTAACTGTTCCATCTAACAAAGCCAAAAACAACAATGGCCCGGTTTCATTAATCCAAGAAAGCACGATCCGGTAGGAAAAGAGATTGGTTATCCGGAGGAAAGAATCTCCTCCGGAAGATTTGAAATATTATAGAGACTGTTTGGTGTAGTCGGTTTCAGGCTCGTACATCCCGTCTGCAATCGATGTTTTGTGAATCACGTTTAATTTCCCGTTATTCACTTTTGAAACAAATTGCTGACCGTAACATTGATGTGTTTTACCACTGAAAGCTTTTGCACCTTGTGGATGCGCAATTCCTTCGTTGAAACCAGTGAAACCTTCCATTGTTTCAATTAAAGTTGAATAATCTTTTTTGCTCTTGTAACCACTTTGTTCCACAGCTTCCTTTATAGCAAAAAGCGTTTCCCAACAACCAAACATATGTGAATAGGCCGAAATATCTTTCGAATCAGATTTGCTGGCTCCAGAATTATCGACACCTACTGCATCACGGTAGAACCGTGATCCTGCAGTATCTGAGCTATTAGCATAACGTGGCATAGCTTCCCACAAATAAGAGCTATCCAGAAAGTCAAGTCCTGGACTACTGATATTAACACCTTCAAGTGAGTCAATGAATCCGAACAGTTGAGGATGATTAGGACCAAAATGTTCACCTAATTCCCTCACAAAAGTCAAAACTCCTGGTCCAACCATGACATGATAAATCACATCGGTATTTTTTGGTATTTTAACAAAATAACGTGTAAAAGAACTTTCTGTAGGAGGAATTGCTATTTTCGCGACAATTTTACCGCCATGTTTTGCAGCAGCAGAACTGGCAAAATCACGGTGATTATATCCGAAAGCGTAATCTGGATATATGAGGGTTACATTCTTGCCAAGGTTGTTAAACATCCAGCCTGAAACTGCTGAAATTTGAGCCCGTACATCGGTAATACAAGGCTGGAAAACATAACGGTTCAATGCTCCACTTGCTACATGGTAGCCTTCACTGACTACAAAATATGGGATCTTCAGTTCACCAGCACGAGGTGCAGAACCCATCACGACATGAGAAAATAGAGTTCCGAAAACAAAATCAACCTTGTGCTGTGTAGCGAGTTTTTCTACAACATCCGCACCGCGTTTAGGATCAGTACCATCATCTTCGGTAATAATTTCAATCGGTCTACCTGCAATTCCTCCAATACTGTTGATGTACTTTGCAGCAGCAGTTGTCGTACGTTCGTACCATCTACCATAAAGTGCTCCAATTCCAGTGCGGTGAGCTTGAAATCCGATCCTGATCGGATTGTCACTTCCTGCTGCATGAGCAGTACCAGAAATTGGATCAATCAATTGGCTTCCAAGTATTCCGGCACCGGCAACCAGAGCACCACCACCTAAAACATTACGACGCGTCAAATTCAACTCACTTGCTTGATCAACCTTTTCTTCATCTTTTTCAACCATGTTTTACCCCCATTAAGTTTAAGAGTTAATTAACTAACGAAACGTGGATATTATAATTTCCGTTTATTGAGGTCAAGTTAATAATTTCAATATAAAATATATGTTTCTCTTGTAAAATTAAAAACCTTTTTCTACATTAATAACTCTTGCGTATAGTCTCTTAATGTCATCCCGATATCATGAGAAGAATCTTAAATGAAAAGCACATTTAATTTGAATAAAACACTTTTAACTTGATTGCGTTGCAACGCATCGATTAGCATCCAGATTCTAATGAATCCATGAATAAAAAACTTTTCAATATCAACATTTGGTGAGGTAAATAATGTCTACAGAAAGAATTCTCCAGGAATTAGCTGAATCAATGCCACTCTCGAAAGAAGGACTTGATTTGCAGAAAAACGGTCAAGGTTTTGGTCTGATCATCGTAGACGAAGTGAACGGTTTTGCCACTGTAGGTGCTGGAAATCTTGCTCCGCAAACTCCAAATGAACAAGTTTCTGTCATGATTTCAGAAACAAACCGACTGGCCGATGCTTTCACAAAACATGAAATGCCTGTACTGGTATTTCTGGACACACATGATCCCGGGAAACCAGAACCGCCTTATCCTCCACATTGTGAACGCGGAACTGGAGAAGAGGATCTGGTACCTGAACTGGAATGGCTGGAAAATGATCCAGGAGCGACATTAGTACGCAAAGACTGTATTAACGGTTTCATAGGTGCATTCAAGCCTGATGGATCAAATGCAATTATTGATTGGGTAAGAGATCATCAACTCAAGAATGTACTAGTAGTTGGTATCTGCACTGACATCTGCGTAATGGATTTTGTGCTGACCCTGCTCTCCGCTAGGAATCATGGGATGCTTCCAAGTCTGAAAGAAGTCAACATTTATGACAAGGGCTGTTCTACCTATGACCTTCCCAGGAATATTGTTGAAGAAATCGGACTTCCATCCAGCGCTAGCCACCCACAGGAAATTACCCACTATATGGGTCTTTATTTTATGGCCTCACGTGGAGCACATCTTGTTAGTAGTGTCAAAATTTGAAATATTTAAAATAATTCACAAATTATAGAATTAATCTTCTTCCATGGAGTAACGATCTTTCAAAACTTTTTAATTTTACTACTAATGGATCGATATGAATTTGGAGCACTGTGGCAGAAAAATTTTGTTATAAGTTGAGACTCCATTATCTTTAAAATTTTTCTAAAAGACCAAAATGACAATTTATAGATCTAAGACTTTTTGAAGTCATTAATAAATGTCTTTAAATTCGTACGCGCTCGTTCTTTGGATCGTAAAAAGCCTTCAGAGATGTTTTCGCGCGGTGCTTTTCCCCTGCGACTTCAATTTCAAAAATATTCGATTCCAAAAAATCTCTATTCACACCTTCTTCGTTGGAAACATAACCCATGCCCAGGCTACTTCCGATTGTATGACCGTACATTCCCGAAGTAAGGTCTCCGACGATGTTGTCATTGCACCATATTGGTTCATTGTGATAAAGCATAGGTTCAGGATTTTCAAGGGCAAATTGGACAAGACGTTTATTTAAGGCGGCATTATAAGTTTTGGAAATCTCTTCTTTTTGACGCAACAGTGCATCGCGACCGATGAAACCTCCAGGTTTGTCAAACTTAACCGCAAATCCGAGACCTGCCTCTAGGGGAGAGTCTTCATCAGTAATGTCATGCCCCCAGTGCCGAAAAGCTTTTTCCAAACGAAGGGAATTTAGAGCGTGCATCCCAGCTAGTTGCAAGCCTTGATCTTTTCCAGCGGCAAAAATTTTATCGTAAATGTCTTGCGCAAATTCAGTTGGGATGTAAATTTCCCAACCTAATTCACCAACATAAGTCATTCGCAAAGCGATTACTTTTCCGTAGCCGATTTCAATTTCTTGTGCACTGCCGAAGGGGAAAACGTTATTCGACAAATCAGTAGGAGTTAGTTTAGCAAGTAAATTACGGGATTCAGGCCCCATTAAACTCAGCACGGCATATCCAGAAGTAACATCAGAGACACTCACATGTGCCTTGTTAGGTATATTATTTTGCAACCAGGCCATGTCACGTGTTTGACTTGCACCCGCGGTAACAACCAGAAAAACATCTTCACTTAACCGCGTTACTGTCAAATCGGATTCAATTCCTCCACGATCGTTGAGCCATGAAGTATAAACAACTTTTCCTGAAGGCACGGAAATATCATTGGCACAAATCCGGTTCAGCACTTTTTCTGCATCATAACCCTGAATGATAAATTTTGCAAAGGACGACATATCAAACAGTGCAACTTTTTCTCGTGCCGCACGATGTTCTGAAGCGGAAGCCTCAAACCAGTTTTGACGTGAGTAGCTGTATTCATAACGTGAGTTCATACCTCCCCTGGCAAACCAATTTGCTCGTTCCCAACCGCACATTTCACCAAAACATGCTCCAGATTTTTCCAGTCGATCATGCAAAACTGATTTGCGAACACCCCTGCTTGTTTCAGGCTGA
>MDTC01032195.1_pt1 | contig 17391 bp, 8 predicted proteins | sample 811181 | NCBI WGS metagenome assembly MDTC01 (sample SAMN05326644, study PRJNA326480) | marine metagenome | isolation source: seawater | place: Pacific Ocean: North | collected 2011 | reverse complement strand
TTAAAAGAGAAAATACTCGAGTATCTAAGTTAATAGATATTAATCCATCAGCAAGATGTACGACAGTTAAACCAGCAGGTACAACATCGTTAACATTAGGAACATCATCAGGTATTCATGCTTGGCATAATGATTATTACATTAGAAGAGTTAGAGTGGGTAAAAATGAGGCTATTTATACTTATTTAAATGTAAACCATCCAGAATTGGTAGAAGACGAATACTTCAGACCACATGATACCGCAGTAATTAGTATACCACAAAAAGCACCAGTTGGGTCTATATTAAGAACAGAGTCTGCTTTTGATTTATTAGAAAGAGTTAAAAAGGTAGCTACCGAATGGGTTAGAGCGGGTCATAGAAATGGTTCTAATTCTCATAACGTATCAGCAACTATTTCATTAAAACAAGAAGATTGGGGTCCAGCCGGTGAATGGATGTGGGAAAATAGAAAACATTATAATGGTTTATCTGTATTACCTTATGATGGCGGTACATATACCCAAGCTCCATTTGAAGATATAACTGAGGAAAAATACAATCAAATGATGGAGTCACTTAAGGACGTTGACTTAAGTAGGGTTGTTGAGTTAGATGATAATACAAACTTAACTGGTGAATTAGCTTGTGCTGGTGGTTCTTGTGAAATAGACGTAGATTTAAAAACTATGGATAAGGAAAAAGAATTAAATGAAGCATAAAGTTAGTAAAGAAATCTTATATCACTTTAAATGTGGTAAGTGTAATAAATGGTGGTCAGTTTCTGACTACCATTTATTGTCTTTGAACAACACAAAAGATTTAAATACTAATAAAAAAGTAACATGTCCTCACTGTGAACATAAAGAAAATATAATAGATATAAAAGATGAATAGAAAAGACGATTGGATAGCTGAACTACATTATAGAGAATTTTTAAAACCTAAACTACAGGGTAAAGATTTTTATTGGGAAAATGGAATGATGGTAATGACAGAAGAGTATCATAAAAGACGTGGTAGTTGTTGTGGTAATGGATGTAAACACTGCCCCTATTGGCCACCCCACCAAAAAACAAATAGACAATTAAAATAATCTTTGAAGTATTTATTATAAAAAAAGAATGCCAAATCAAAGATACGGAATAAAGTTTCCTTTTGAGAATAGTCCACAAGGATTTTTTTTAGGTTTAAATAAGAGTACAGAGGCAGAAGTTCGTTCTAATTTAATTCATCTTATTTTAACTTTAAAAGGTTCTCGTTATTTTTTACCTGATTTTGGCACTAATCTTTTAAAATATATTTATGAACCTTTAGATGGTGCAACTAAAACTAATATAGATAAAGAAATAAGAGATGCTGTAAAAAAATTTATACCTGGTTTAATAATTAATGAAATCACGGTAAAATCAGCTGAAGATATTAGGGAAGAAGAGGAAAAAGAAAGTGAACCTAATGACCCTAGTTTGGTGGACAATAGTTTTGGTTTTGTGGGGGATGCAGAAAGAGAATATACTCTTAGGGTTAGAATAGATTATAATAATGGTGATAATATATTCGCTACAAGAGATTTTGTAATAATTAATTTATAATATGGCAGAGAAAAAAATATCATATACAGAAAGAGATTTTTTAGGTATAAGAAATGAACTCCTTAGAATAACAAATACGTATTATCCTGATTTAATACAAAATGCAAATGACGCTTCTATATATTCTGTATTTTTAGATTTAAATGCCGCAGTAGCAGATAATTTAAATTTTCAAATAGACAGAACCTTCCAAGAAACAGTGTTACAATTCGCACAAGAAAGAAGTTCTTTATTTAATATAGCAAAAACATACGGATTAAAAATACCAGGAAACCGACCATCTGTTACTGTTTGTGACATTTCTATAACAGTACCTGTTTTTGGTGATAAAGAAGATTTTAGGTATTTAGGTATGTTAAGAAGTGGTTCTCAATTTAGAGGTGGTGGACAAGTCTTTGAATTAGTAGATGATTGTGATTTTTCATCACCATATAGTGTAGACGGTGTACCCAACAGAACTAAAATACCAAATTTTGATGCTAATGGTATTTTAACTAATTACACCATAACCAAAAGAGAGGTGGTTGTTAATGGTGTTACAAGGATATTTAAAAAAGAAATAACTGACGTAGATAGTAAACCTTTTTTTCAGTTAGTTTTACCAGAAAAAAATGTGGTGGGTGTAACATCAGTAATACAAAAAGATGGTGTAGGGTATCAAACACTACCAACCAATGACGAGTTTCTAACCGTAAATGAACAGAGATGGTATGAACTAGATGCTCTAGCTGAAAGTGAAGTTTTTGTTGAAGACCCATCTGCTCCAGCTGATGAAGCTGGTGTAAAAGTAGGTAGATTTATGCATACAGATAATAGATTTATAACTGAATTTACACCTGAAGGATTTTTCTTTTTGACTTTTGGTGGTGGAAACCAAACTTCACAGGACTCTTTAGATGAATTTGCATCCAAAGGGGTAAAATTAAACATGGCTAGATTTTTAAATAACATATCTTTGGGTAATACAGTTAGAGGTAATACAACATTATTTGTTCAGTATAGGGTAGGTGGTGGACAAACATCAAATGTGGGTGCAGGAAGTATAAACACTGTTGGTACAGTTAATTTTAATGTGGTAGGACCTAGTCCACAGGTAAGCCAATCTGTAATTAATAGTTTAGCAGTTACTAATGTAACCGCAGCTATAGGTGGTGCCAATCCAATGACACAAGAAGAAATAAGAAATTATATTTCATTTAACTTTGCGGCACAAAATAGAGCTGTATCTATAAAAGATTATATATCTAAACTCAGAACAATGCCAGCTACTTTTGGTGCAGCTGCAAAAGTGGGTGTTACAGAAATAGAAAATAAAGTCAATATAAACGTACTATCTTTTACACCAGACGGTCAGTTAACCTCTAATATTTCTCAAACACTTAAAAATAATATTTCAAATTATTTATCAAATTTTAGGATGTTAAATGATTATGTAATTGTGGGTTCAGCTAAGGTAATAGATTTAGGTTTTGAAGTAGACCTACTACTAGAAGCCTCCTTCAATCAAGGAGATATTGTAACTACAGTCATAACAACAATTAGTGAATATTTTGATGTTTCTAAAATGGAGATGGGGTTAGATTTAAATATGGGTCAGTTAAAAGGTGATATTATGAGAGTTCCTGGTGTTTTAAACATAATAGATTTAAAAGTTTTTAATAAAGTAGGGGGTAACTATTCACAAGCTATCACATCCCAACCGTATATTGATTTATCTACTAGACAAATAGGTTTGATTGATGATACTATATACGCAAAACCTGATGAAATATTACAAATTAAATTTCCTGAAAAAGACATCGCGATTAGGGTTAAGAAATAAAAAACTCACTTTTCACACATCTTTACATAAAATAGCTATGAGTTATCTTTAGTTTTGATAACATAAATATTTATTTGTTAAAGCCCATATGTCTAAATCATTTAGAGTAAGAACAGAAGTAGGAAAAGATAAAAGTGTAACTTTTGAATTAAAACAAGATTTTGATTTATTAGAGATTTTAAGTTTGTCTTTATCACAACAAGATGTGTACACAAGAATGTGTGCAGATTTTGGTGTTTTATGTGGTAGAGTTATTGTAAATGGAGGTTACGGGGTACCAAACGCAAAAGTATCTGTTTTTATACCATTAGATAGTATAGATGAAGAAAATCCCTTAGTTACGGAACTTTATCCTTTTAAACACCCCACAGAAAAAGATGCTGATGGAGTAAGATATAATCTATTAAGTAAAGATAAAAATTTTGAGTGTCATGTACCTGTAGGTACATTTCCCATATTAGAAGATGTTTTAACACGACAAGAAGTAGAGTATGTATATAAAAAATACTATAAATATACAGTAAAAACCAACCAATCTGGAGATTTTATGATTTATGGTGCACCAGTAGGTTCCCACGATATAGTCATGGATGTTGATGTTAGTGATATAGGTTGTTTTTCTCTTTTACCACAAGACTTTAAAGAACAAGGATTCGCAGACTCAGATTTTGATGGAGCCAGATTTAAAAGAAATGCATCTATAGACTCACTACCTCAAATTATGAATCAAACTAAATCGGTTGACATTAGACCATTTTGGGGTGATGAAGAATTTTGTAGAGCCGCTATAACGAGGGTTGATTTCGATTTATCAGAAAATGGTTTCAAAATACAACCATCAGCCGTTTTTATGGGTAGTACAGCTACTGACACCGATAAAGATTCCGTCAATAAAAGCTGTAGACCAAAAAAACACCAAGGGGATTTATGTAGTTTAGTTTCTGAACCAGGAATTATAGATATGATTCGTTATACTCCATTTTTTAAAGATGACCCTACAGCTTATGGTTTTGGTGGTATACCACAGGGTGGTACAGTACCAGTTCTAGAAAGATATTATTTTGAAAATAATGGTAGAGTAATAGATAGTAGTGGTTCATTTCTAGTTAATGTCCCAATGAATCTTGACCACGTAACAACTAATGAATTTGGTGAATTGGTTGAATCCGGTAATCCAGATGTTGGAGTACCTACCAGAGCTAGATGTAGATTTAGGGTGAGACCCGAACAATCCGCTGGAACAGCTAGATTACGTAGAAAAGCTTCATATCTAGTTCCTAATATCAGAGAATATACAACACAAGGTAGAAGTAGAAGTTATACTTTTAGTATAAATTATTCGGATTATCATCCTCACGCACAAACTTATTTAATACCCGCAGCTAAGGACTTCTTTTATGATATGACTTTTAATAGGGTATATTCTCCAGCACAATTTCACGACCACGTTAAACATAATGGTAGAAGACAATTTATAGGGATAAAAGAAATATTACCTGAAGAAGACCAACAATGTTCTACAACTGCAGTACACTTCCCTATTAATAGTGCAGTTAGAAAAGTTACTTTTAATTTAATTTTAGCACAGTTTTTGAATCAATTTATTGGTATGTTGTATTCCATGCTTACAATTTTTGTTTCCATTTTAGCTATGTTATTAGGTGTAGTTTTTGGTATAGTTATGTTTGCTGTTTGGGTTATATGTCAAATATTACAAGCAATTTGTAGTTTTTTTAATGGTTTTCCTTCTTGGTTAGTTAAATGTCCTGGGTTTTTACAAGGATTTATTTGTGATTTAGGTTGTGATGATATTTGTATAGGTTCTGGTTGTTTTTCATGTCCCGACCCAGTATCTCAAACACCATGTATGTTTTATGGTCTTACTATGGGATTTGTTTTATTTACATTAAGACAAACTAAGTATCCAGAGTGTGAAAAATGTAAATGTAGGGGCAATATCGGTGAACTTGCTCAACTACCATCTAGTTGTAGTCCAGGAGTTAGTCCACCAGTCGGTAATAATTCAGGTCCTTGTCCTTCACAATCACCTATAGCTAGTTTTGCGGACCAACTATATACTTGGGGTGGGAACGATTGTTGTGACCCAAATACTAACAATGTTTGTTGTCCAGATAATTACGGATTTGATTCTGCTTCTACTGGTAGTGCTGCAGACGGTTACGCAGCTGGAGGTTGTTATGTAAAAGTTGTTTGTATTAATCCTGCGTGTATAGGTGATAACGCAGACTTAGTTATATTAAGAGAATGGATAAGAAGACAGGATGTGGCGGATGCATTATGTGCTGGTATCATGAATTATTTTTGGGAAAACGCTTGGGTAACAGGGTTTTTATACCATTTTCAATTTAAAGCAAAACTACAATATGACCAGGTAGCTGAAAGTTATGCGGGTTCGGATTATTGTAGAAGAGTAGTATATATTCACCCAACAGAACATAGTTTTTACTATAGGTCTACACCTTTTGTACCAGACCCAGCAACAGGATTAGGTACTTTTGTTGGAGACCCTGATGGGGTAGCATTACCTTGGTGGGGGATATTCGGTGGTAGTCCTAACCATGCAGATGGAGACCAAGGAGACCATATTCTTTTTCCAACAACAATAACAGATATGGGTTCAAGAAATCAATGTATCCAAGATATATGTTTGGACCCTAGATATGCAGAAGAGTGTTCAGTTACAGACCAAATAGGGTCCACATCATTCCAAGACATAACTGAGTTAGTGTCAGACATATACAATATGAAAGCAAATCAACCACAGATGTTACTAGCTTCATTATTTAATAGACCAGAAAGAGAAATAGGTGGTGATGTTGCACAATGTCTAGCTCAAAATTGTATGGCGGGTATTTACGGTTATGAAACTAATATGAGTGATGTTGATTGTGATTGTAGTGGTGCACCACCAGTAGTTAATAATACACCTGGATTAGTAGAATATCCACCAGCTATCGATACAACTGTAGGTAACCCGAGCTTAGGTATTCCATCTAACACTTACGTACAATATGCGGTGAATGCTTGGGGTGACTATTCTATAAGGTGGGAACCATTACTATTTACCGCTTCAACACCAACTATAATGTCTGGACAAGATTTAATTTATTGTCTAGGTTTTTCTCTTACCGCTAGTACACAAGAAGTTCCATATTATCCTTGGCGTATTAATGGAGGAGAATGGGGTGGTGTGTGGAATGATTGGCAAGGCACTAGAGGAGATTATAGTACAGCAACTAATGCGACCACTAGTCCACTTATCCCACTTTCAGTAGCTGACTATAATATTGTAAGTAATGTAGCGGGTACATGGTCCAACTCATCAGGACTTTTTCAAGGAGGATTTGATGGCCCATTTGGTGTACCACCACTATCAGCTGGACAAGTAGGTACAGCACCTAATTTTCAAGTAGTATGGGGTCCTGCCGCACAAAATAGTTTTCCACCGATGTCGGATAATAATTCTCCGGGTATCTTCCAATTATCTCCACCACTATTTTATTATTTTGGACTAAGACCGGGTGAAACTTCCTATCACACATTTATTAGAATGTACGTTGATGAAGAATTAGCAGATAGTGTAATATAATGAGTAACGAAAAAAATATAAGAATTGTAAAAGGTAGTGAAAGATTTGCTGGTTCACAAGATAAAGATATTTCTTTACAACCCCTATTAACATCAGACCAAAAAGAACTTATACAAGGAGATAGAAACTTAGTACTTAATCTAAGAGACCAATTTGGATTGGAAAGAGAATATTCACAAAGATATAGAATTACTGGAAAAATAGATGTGTTATATAAAAATGTAATTAGTGGTGAAACTACAGATACTAATTTTCTTAAATATATGTATTTTACACCAAAACATTTAGGTTGTCCGGATGCTACTGTATATACTACAGCTCCTAATGCTGGACCCCCTTGTACTGGTAAACCACCAGCTATGTTATTTGATTTAATACCTAGATTTAAATTTGGTGCACCAGGTAATCCCTCCCTATTTAATAACTTAAATGCATACCAAGAAAATAAAGTTTTATATTTGTCTTATGTTTTTTCTTCTACCTGTGAAACTATGAGATATTATGTAAATCCTGGTACTAATGATTTTATGGATTTTAACGCCTGTGATGGGATACCATTTGAAGTAGAAATAGTTACAGTTAATGGTAGAGAAGTAGCTAGGTTTAGAACTAAAGTACCACATGGAGTAAAAGTCGGTGAACATATAGAATTACAATCAACTCCAAATGTTTCCGGTGGTGCAAATCTAGTACAAAACTTAACTACGGGAGCACCGAATGTATTAAGTGGTGGTGTACCAGTAATGAATCAACCACCAGCAACATTTAATATTTTAAATGTTGATTCTTTAGGTGATGGATTTGCGGGCTCTGAAGAATTTGTTATAAATGTAGACTTAAGAGGTGTACAACCGTTACCAACAAACCCAGTGGGTGTATTTAAAAGAATTATAAATTTAAATAATGTTGCTGAAAGTAGGTCTCAGTATTACGTACACCAACATAAAATAATTACTAATCATGATGATTATACTTTAGATAGGACAGGTTTTGAAGAAGGGATATATAATAAAAAAGGTAGAGTTTATACCTCTAGAAAAACTCCCGACCAAATATCTAAACAAGTTGTTTTAGAAGATTTTCCTTCTTACGTATTTTGTTTTACAAGAGACATTAATGTTGAAAATTATTTTGATAATCTTAATAGACCACTAACTGAGCTATATGTAACAGTACTACCCACTAATAGAAATAATATGTGGGATTGGTCAGCAAATTCACCAGCCGGATATGGGTGGTCTTGGAATTTTCAAAAAATAGGTGTAGTAGACCCTTTTGTGGACAATACAGTGGTCCCTATAAACCCTATAAATTTAACACAAACTACTAATGATGGTGTACAAGTTCTACCTATAAGTGGCCATACATTTAGAGGTGCTTTTGTAGAATATAATGAATTAGAACTTAAGGAAAGAGTTATTTCAGAAATTAAACACTCTTTAAAATTTAATACAAGTGCGATGTATGAAATAGGAACTGCTGGTGACCCAGTAAAATCTATATATGCTTATACGCCACATCATAGAATGCATTTAAGAAAATTCTCAAATACAATAGTTGACAACGACACATTTTTTACATCACCACAATATTGTACCTATTCACAAGTATCCAATGAATTTAGATGGAGACCAATTTTACCTATAGAGTTTTATGAAGATGATGATAACGGTGTTAGTTACCCATATCTTAATGATGCACATTACTTTAATAAAAATATAGAGTTTACGGTTGAACCTGTATTACACAATTATACAGCTCAAACCCTAAATATTGTAAACCCATACGAAGATGACTGTGAATAGAATACAAATACGAGCTTCACTTAATGATGATAAAGTTGTAATACCTATAGGGCAAACTTTTGATGAAGCAGGTAGAGAACAATTAATAGAAACTTACGAACAATCTGAGTTACAAGATAATATAAATGAAATAATTGACTATGAAACAACTAGATATTCTCATAGTGGGGTGGTACCCGTTACTAACCCTATAACACACGACTATAATTTATTTTACAATTTTTATTTTGCGGACTCCGGTACATTCCCAATACCAAACACTTTTGAGTTTCAAGGGTTTACTCAAACAGAATTAAATAGAAAACCTAAATCATTTACTAATAGTTTTTTTAAGTTTGATTACTATGATTCTCCAGAAAGAAAAAAACAAAAATTAATGTTTTCTGTCATTATACCAGCAGGACAATGTTTTAGACAATCAGGGGTACCAATACCAATTACCGAATACGAATATCAAGTACAGATATCAGAAGGGATAACAAACCCAACCTGGAGCATATATATACCGTCTATGACACTAGGTCCTATAAATGATGGTGAAAATTTATATTCTGATGGATATTATTTACAATGGCTTAAAACTAGAGAAATAATACCTAACGATACATTTTATATGCAATGTAAATTTTTTAATGCAAAAACCGGTAAAATAGTTAGGATGGTTAATAGAAATCCTATCGACCCAATCACCAATACATTATATACATTTTACGATTACCCAGATTGGTTTTTTTATGAAGTTAAATTAAAAATAAATTACTCTACAGAAAATCCAAAGTATAATTATACTATAAGGGAGTTTAATAATAATACATTGTTATCTGGTATACCTGGTGGACAAGCGGGTACAGCAGGTAACCCAATAAACTTTTATGAATATGTTAACCCATAATGGAAAGACAAAAATTTAGAATAAAAAGAAAAAATGCAAGATTTTATGGGACAGCAACTTGTAGTACTACTGGTACTACCGGATTGTGGCCTTTAAATTTTAGTGTACCATCTGTTAGTGGGGTAACTAACGCTTGTAGTGATATTCCTATATATTCTTCATTAGGTGTTGAAGTTTTTAATGCATTAAATGGAGATATGACTACTTTTCCTGAAGACATAAGAAATTGTAGTATAAATGAACCATGTGTTATATTGTGGAATACACCTTCACCTACTTTTATAAATCCAGCACAATGTAGAGACAATGATGGAAACGCTTGGGTAAAATTTGAAGGTATACAGTTTTGGAGTGCAGGAACACCAACATCGGGAACCTATAATGAAATTATGGATATATATGATATCTACAATGCTGACCCAACACTTAATTCAGTAGGACAACTTGGTGGTTTTTTTACACCTATACTTACTCCATGTTTTTGTGAAAATCCTTTAGAAGGACAAGATTTAAGTCATGTAAAATTATTTATGAGTCAAGATTTTAATGATATAGGTCATTATACTGTATTTGATGGTAACATAAGTCAAAAAGATGTCTTTTCAAATTTTTTATTTACATCCTTTACTAATTATGATGTTAGGGTTTTTAATACAACTGATTTTAGTTACTATAAACATACCCTACCTTCTAACTTTACAATAGATTGGGGTGATGGTAGTGCACCTAGTACCCTAATTTACCCAAATTTAAGTGATGTACATAGTTACCCCAACTTTCCACAAACTTATATGGTAACTATCACACAACAAACACCATGGGGACCTCAAAGTATTAGTAAATCACTTACAGTACCAAATTTAAATTATATGGATATGTTTGGTCAATCATTTGTACCAACCACTCCAGGTTCACCAGGTTTTGGTCAAGGTGGTTTACAACCAGCACAAAACCAAACTATTATAACTGGACCCCCACTTTATAGTGTAAACGGTACTACTTTACAAGTCCAAACCAACGACCCAATTGCTAATATAGGTTCAGCTACTACCTATCATACTTATTATGGTAGTGAAGGTAGTGACGATTATTTACCTTTAGATAGTGGTGTTAGTATACTACAGTATAGTGGTATGAGTCCAACCCCTTGTTTTGAGGTATCTGGTGTAACAGAAAGTAGTTTAGGTTCGTTCCAAACATACAGTACTAGTAGTAATGACCCTAATTTAGGTCCGGGATATTTTATAAATATAATGACCCCATTAGGTGGTGACGTTGAAAATCCCTTAACTAATACATTAGAAAATCAGTTAGAAGGGATGATATTCCTAGCTAATACCAATGTTACAGGTTACACAATACAATCCTCAACACCTGGCTCACTTAATACACCTATAGATTTTTACGATTTTGCTAATGGAATTACTATTTTTGTAGCTCAAAGCTGTGGTCCTGATGCCAGAGTTTTTGGTGGAGAAGATTGTTATAAATGTCCAATAGAGAATTGTTTATATTGTGAAGAAAAAGATGAGTATATAGATAGGGTTACCTTTAATCCTACATTGATACAATTTGACCCTATTGTTAATACTAATTATGCAGCACTAGGACAAGCATGGTCTCCAAATATAGATTACTTACCAGGAGATATAGTTTTTGATGTTACAGCAAATTTATGTTGTTGTTTTATGGTTGTTAAACCTATAAATCAATCTAATCCAGTAACTCAATCACCTTGGGCTTTCACACCACCCGCTATGACTGCTCAGGGTGTTTGGCAAAATCCTAATATTGGACAAGATGATGAACATATATATGAAGCATGTTGTTATTTTCCTGACTGTGATTGTGCACCTTGTCCTGATGGTACTCTAGTACCTTGTAATGATTTTACGTTACCAGCACAGTGGGGTGGACCAAACTCAACTAATGGTGGTGTTTATTTAAATGGTACAGTTTACAATACAGGGCAGTTTATCGCTGATACTCATGGAAATTGTTATAAAGCTCTACAAACAGGAGTTTTGGGTTCACCAACAGGTATGAGTAGTACTTTAGAATGGGAATACACGGGGTGTATAAGTTGGATATGTCCAACAGACCCTCTTAATATTGGAATCTATGGATGTGAACCAATTTCAGGTAGTAGTACTAATGTAATTAATAGTTATTTTCCAACACCAGGTATGGTTTTTGTTGGTAATACATTCTACCAAGATTGTTTAGATGATTTTAATAATGGTGTTTGTCCTTATCCTGAAAGATGGGTTTGTGATGACCAGTATAGTTGTAATAATTGTATACCTATATATCCAGGACAAGTTAGTCCTGGTGGTGTAGCATATAACGACCCATCCTATCCTTTTGGACCTTTATTTTCTGCACAATCACAATGTGATGAGTGGTGTAATCCATCTTTATTTTCGTGTACAACACCAACCATCCCTTGTTGTGCCACAATTAATTGTAGTACACAAGCTTTATATTTTTCTTTAACTAATATGATACCAAATGGTATGTCTGCTTTAGACGTACTTATCAATTATAGTTTATATCAAGCTCCAACATATACTTTAGCAGATTGTCAAAGTGGTTCATCTATTGAACCACCATGTTGTGTAGTTACTTACGATTGGGATTGTGAATCTGGGTGTACCGCGGTTCCATTGATTAATACACCTTCTAATGCTTCAAGTATAAATCCTTCAGTACCAAACAACGTACCACAAACTTTACAATATTGTCAACTATTAAATAATGGTGGTTTACCTGGTATACAACAAATACCTCCAGTAGCTTGTGGGTGGTCATGTACAACACCTTATGCTGTTTACAATCCGTACGACCCAGGACCACCACCTTATGACCCTTATGGTTTAGGTTATTATTCTAGTCCTTGTACACCATGTTATACTATTGGATGTGCACCATTCCCGGATGAAATATCTTGTGTAATCAATTGTTCAGGCTCAACTACCTGTTTTATTTGTGACTGTAGTCAACCCCAGGGTTGGTATTCTGCAACCCCATGCCCAACCCCCAATAGTTGGGGTAGTAATGTTTTTGGGCCAAATAACGGTGTAGTAAGTGATGGTACAGGTTTATTAACATATGCTACAGCAAATGATGCTATAGCAGCAGATTGTTGTGATGAGGGTTGGGATTGTTGGATAATAAATGACCCTAATGACCCTAATAATGGACAACCAACTGGAGATGGGTGTAAATATTATCCTAACGCATCTATGGTACCCTCTAATTTGACTGCCAGTACAGGTGGACCATACAGTTCATTTACGGAGTGTTGTATAGAAACGGGATGTTGTTATTCAGAATGTGATTGGTTTGCAGCTTCACAAACAACATACTCTAACACAGCACAACCAACAGGATTTTTTCCTTGTGTTTATTTGTCTGCATTAACTTCTTCCTTCATGAGTTGTCATCCACTAAATCCAGCACCACCATCTAACGCAAATCCTTTTTGTACAATACAAGATTGTTATTCTTTTACTAACCCAGCTAACCAAACTGAGATTAAATGTCCGGATGACCCAGGTGAATGTGTATGTTGTTCCGCTTATACATGGAGTAACTATGGTTATAGTGTACCATTAACAGATAGAGGTGTATTCAATTATCCTGGTTTAGGATATCAAATGTTTGATACCGTAGAACACCAAGATGCAGACTCACCACTTTGTTGTTATATTTGTATGTGTCCTAGTAATGGTGGTGGGGGTTCACCAGTAAATGGTTTATTAGATTGTGATGGTTTTATACCTGATGATGGTCCTGCACCTACAGGGCAACCTAATTGTTGGGAAAGTTGTACTTACGAACCCACAATATCTTCATTCCCAATAGATATTAACTATGATAGTACGGGAAATATCATAAACATAACACCTAGTCATTGTCCTTCATGTTTGGACGCATACTCAGCACAAACATATGAGTGTACACCTAATGGATGTCAAACATCAAGTTGTGTTATTAATCCAGCATTTTCAATGACATCACAAAATTGTTATGACACACCAAACTGTGTTGGTATATCAGGTATACCAGAATGTGTATCTGGATGTTATTGTCAAGAAGGTCCAGGTGGTTCTGGAGCACAACCATGGTCTATTACAGGATGTGTTGTACTACAAGATTTTTTAAACCAAACTGATAATATATATGTTGGAGGATACCCAACATTTCCGGTTCCAGGTACAATTCCTCCAGCAGGATTTCCAAATAATTTACCTAATTATCCATTTACTACATTAAATCTGTGTCTGTCATCTATACCTACAGGGTTAGATTGTTGTGACGAACCAAGATATTGGTGTGAAAATATGTGGTCTTGTGGTCAATTAAGTACAGGACAAGGATGTCTACCAATATATCCAGGTGACCCAAACTATTCAATAGCACCTTTCACTAATTTACAAGATTGTCAAGACTACTGTACATGGGAATGTGACCCAGTTGGGTTAGGACAATGTCAATTTGTAGCTAATTCTACTGCTGCTATAACCTTTAGTAGTGGGCCTGATTGTGAAATAGCACATCCTAACTGTGATTGTAAACCAATAATACCAGATGAATGGTATTGTGACGATAGTGGTACAATTGGTATAACACCTAACAGTAGTAATTGTATTAATATTCCAGCAGGTCAAACACCACCTAATCCTGGAAATACTTGGGGTATAATACCCGCAACTTTACAACCTTGTGCACATGGAACCCCAGGGTGTTTTGGTTTTGGACAACAATCACTATGTGAAGCTTATTGTACATTTTGTTGTGATGTTGCTCCACCAGGTAGTTCATTTTGTCAATTAAGTTGGGGTAATCCAGTTACTTGTGATTCGTCTTTATACGATTGTGTACAAACTTCTATAACCACATATGGTCAGTATCCTTGTGTACAATCACCAGATACTAGATTTTGTTGTGACCAAATTAGTGGGTGTCAACCTTACATAGGTGCGGCACCAGCAGGTTGTTTTGGTCAATATTTAAATATGAATGACTGCCAAACAGAATGTAATTTCTTCTGTGATGATTGTGTACCTACTTGTGAGTGTATATTTACAGGTCCAGTGCCTAATTCTTGTATGGGTGTAGCGATAGCTTATACATCGATGACACAATGTGAAAATGCAGTATTAGCTAGTGGTACAATAGGTGGTGGTAAAGGATGTTGTGATTGTTGGGAATGTTATGACCAAGGAGGTGTAACATATCAAATATTAAATAGTTCAAATCTATGGGTAAGTGTTAACCAAACAGTTAATTTTAGTTCTTTACCAGCTTTACCATGGGTTTCAGGTCAAATTTATAGTCCAGGTGATGTAGTTTTAGCGGGAAGCCAACCAGGTGCAGACCCAACATGTTGTTACGTCTTAGTTTATCCACATTATATTACTACAACAGAACCAGTACAATACTATCAACAATATCTAGCTGACCTCGCAAATAACACCCAAACTCAAGCATCATCCGCAATATGGATTCCTTGTGATGTTGATTGTCCAAACCCAGGGCCTTTAACTGGGTGGGAATGTGAACCAGGTGCGTATGTAAATGTATGTTTAGGTAAACAAATTAAATTTGGTGATGGTGTACCTTCTTGTTGTGGACATTGTATTGGTGGTGGTGGTGGTTGGAGTATAACTATCCCAGGTCTAGATGTGGGTAGATGTCATGCGATGGAACCAGTTGATGTTTTAAGACTGGTCAGTGCTTACATTAATAATGATGGACAAATACATAGTTGTCCACAATTTGGACCGAACAGTTGGATGGGTGGTGGAACAGCGAATGGCATCGGATTACAAAGTAGATACTACGAAATGCCTAATACAGATGGTACACCTGGTGGTTTTAATAATGTATCTAGTTGTTGTGAAGGTTGTAATCTATTAGACGACCCGAATGATTTTGGTAGTGCAATAGGTGGGTGTTTATACGGTATAAATTATTTTAGTGTTGTTGGAAACGTGGACTACATAAACCCTGCCAGTCCAAACTACTGTGTCCAACTAACCCAAAATTTCATATTATGGTCAAGTTTTATGGCTGCACTACAAATTTGTAGTATACACCCAGGGGGTATTCCTTGGAATGTTAATTCAGGAGTAAATTATAATTGTGAATTTGATGATGTAGTTAATTATTTACATACGGACCCATTATGGAACGAAACATCAATAGATGATTGGTTATATATAAACTGGCAATATTGTCCATGTGTAGACCAACCATGTTTTTGTTACCCAGTAACAGGAAGTACTGGTAGTTATCCTACTCAGTCTCTATGTGAACAAGATTGTTGTCAATACTTTGTTTGTGAACAAAATTTAACTACACTAGAATGTGAATGTGTAGCTTTACCATTAGGACAAGTAGGTCCTTACGCGACTCTGGCAGCTTGTCAAAATGACCCAACTACTTGTTGTGCACCAAGAACGTGTACTGATTGTGTGGGACAAACTTATCAAATATACCATCAAGACTTTAATGGGGTACCATACCCAAATGGAAGTACTCAAGGTATAATTGGTGGACCATTTGGACCAACTTACACTACAAATCAAATATGGTCCTCAGGTGCCATATATAATCAAAACAATATAGTACAAGACCCAAATGATGGATGTTGTTACTACCAAATATGGCCAGAACAAATAGATGATAATATTCCTGGGGTATATTTAGCTGCTTACCCACCTAGTGTATGTTATAGTAACTGGTTACTAGGTTTAGCTTGTGACGGGTCTTCGATGTCCAACCCAACAAACGTTACGGCAGCTCAAGCGGGACTCACACCGGGCGGACCACTTCCTCTAGTATTAAATGGTGGTGCGGTTTGGTGGCCTTGTAAGGATAGTTGCCCTTCTATAGAACCTAGTGGTTCTGGTCATGAACCTTCAGGTGATTGTGAAAAATGTTGTATGGCACATGGATTTGTTATGCAACTACCACCAAACGCTAATCCATGTAAATGTCCACTAGGGTATTACGAAGTTCCTTGTGATTTAGAACCATCAGGAAGTGGTGAGGAACCAGTAGCTAAATGTAAAGACCAACGATATTTAGAAACACTGATGTTTGATATTACAGCATCATATACATCTACACCAACAATTCAAAGATTCTGTACGGAATGTAATCATCCACCAGGAGATGTTTACGATTTTGCTCAATCATTTTTAGATTCACAAGGTAACGCATATTGTGACTGTTGTAATGATATACCATATACCTCAGGTGGGTTATATGCAGAACCAGGGACCTCTTGGATTTCCGACTACCTCAACCCATAAAATATGAAAGAGTACGGAGTATTTTATAAATTTGAAGTTGGTCCTATTCATGTAGAAAAAAAATTATATAGACCTAGTATTAATAGATTTAATAATTGGTATGATAAAATAAAAGAAAGACCTTGGTTTAAAGATTTTGAATTTGTAATAGTTGGTGGATTCGCTAATGTTATTAGAAGTGTAAATCCCTGGGCAACTTGGGATGTTGATATGATAATGATGTCTGATTATAAAGAAGAAGATAATATTAAAATTAAAAACTGTTTAATAGAATGTTCGCATACCGCTTTAGTAGAAAATGATTTTTTTTTAGACATTTATTATCACGATAAAACCAATTTTAAAAATATAGAAGAAGACTTTAGA
>MDTC01027962.1_pt1 | contig 17393 bp, 14 predicted proteins | sample 811181 | NCBI WGS metagenome assembly MDTC01 (sample SAMN05326644, study PRJNA326480) | marine metagenome | isolation source: seawater | place: Pacific Ocean: North | collected 2011 | reverse complement strand
CTCGTCAACATGTGTCCGAAGATACTGGGGCCGGTCTCGTGAGAGATGGATGTCCACTCAAAACCCTCACATCATGTCTGTAACTGTAGGAGGGGTACGAGCTGCCAATATTGTGCGGTAAACCCCGTATGTCGACCAAATGCTGACAAAGAATGCAGTCGCCCAAAGGTAAGTTGCTGAGTCCCCGGCTAACCAAGTCATCCCCAAAAATGCAGTACCTATTGCCAATAATGACCGGCGGAGACCTTCCGGATATGCAAGCTGCCTATCTAGGTGAGCAGGCCCAGTCCCATACTGTCGTTCTAGAATTTCCTTCTGTACAACTGCGCCTACAATTAGGGCGACTAGTGTAATGAAGAACCAAACTATACCATTATGCATTACAACTTCAGAAAGAGCGTGTTGGCGTTCAATCTCGAGGGCTTCTTCATCGACAGTCTGATCGAATAAACTGGCATCACCTGATGAAATAACTCGGGTTGTTTGATCTGCTGATGCAGTTGTAGTAGAGGGAGAATTGATGATGAATGTGAGGCCGTTCCAATTGTCTGTGACGCCAGGAGCCCCATCACCGTCAACCATGTTACCTACAACCCAAAAAGCAATATCACCCTCGTCGGAAGATGGAGCAGTCCAAGTGAATACCCATTCGGCTGGAGACGTATAGTCGGATTGTGTAATACCTGATGTTGTCGAGGTTGCAGTGGCTTCTTCCCCACTGTCCTTTTCAGGCCGTATCAACTGATCGGCAGTCCATGAAAAACTTCCTGCCCCCTCTGTCGAAAGGAAAAAACCTCCTCCGGCATTTGTTGAATGCTCAAGTGTTAATGTCATTGCATAGGATGAGCCTGCTTCATATGCTGCTGGAACGCCTGCAACTTTCACCAAAGTAGATGTTGAAGGGGATGCAGCGTGACAGGAGCAACCGGCGCGCCATGTTGCTTCCCCTGAACCATCTCCCTTGTTGTCTGAAGGTGGACCAAGGTGTGCACCAAAAGCAGGTCCTGCCAATAGTAGGAACAGTGCGAGGATGACTGCGAATCGAATTGAGGCACGAGACAAGGTAAACCCTCCATGTCGCTCGACCGGATTGATGTCCTTAACCGTTGCTTAATTGGGGTGCCTTAAGGCACCCCTCTTCGATGTGGTTCAAAGTTCCTTGATTGCTGAATTAAGTTCATTCATCATTTTCTTCCCATCACCAAATAGCATCATTGTTTTGTCCTCATAGAACAGATCATTATCGACACCGGCATATCCAACAGATAAACTTCTCTTGATGATGACAACAGTTCGTGCTTGGTCGGCATCAATTATTGGCATCCCAGCAAGTGGTCCTTCGCCCGTTCTTGCCGCAGGGTTGCAAGTATCATTGGCACCTATGACAATGGCCATATCACACTCAGAGAATTCAGAATTAATCTCATCCATTTCGATGAGTTGTTCATATGGTACATTTGCCTCTGCGAGAAGTACGTTCATATGCCCTGGCATTCGTCCTGCGACAGGATGGATTGCATACTTTACTTCAGTGTCGAATTTCTCCGACATTAAATCCGCGAACTCCTTGACTTGGTGTTGACATTGGCTAACAGCCATCCCATACCCTGGGACGATGATTATCTTCTGCGCTCCATCTGCCATCATCGCAACTTCCTCTGCATCACTGCCAACCTTTGTCCGGGTCAATTCTTGCTTTTCTCCTCCTCCAAATGATTTGAACAATACATCAACAAGTTGCCGATTCATTGCTTTACACATGATGACCGTTAGGATTAATCCAGATGCACCCACGAGGCTACCTGCCACAATTAGTACACTGTTGTTTATGATAAATCCAGTGAATGCTGCAGCAATACCTGACAAGGAATTTAGAAGGCTGACTACAACCGGCATATCAGCTCCACCAATTGGCAAAACAAGGATTATCCCAAGAATACATGATACTGCAATAATGGCCCATAGATAGTCGGTGTTTGTCGGATCATCGATTGACAGATAGATTAGTGATAATACCGAGATGAATAATAATCCCTTAACTGGATTGAGCCATGTTGGGCCCCAAGTAGGAGTTCTAATCCATTTCCCGAAAACCTCAATTCCGCCCTTTAACTTGTACATAGCAAGTAATGAACCAGTGAGTGTCATCCAACCAACAAGTGCTGATAACCCCGCTGCAACTACTGTAACAGTAGTCGAAAGGCCTGGTTCAGGAGATGTGCTTTCAATCCATTTCCATGTTTCTGAAAGTGCGACCAGTGCTGATGCTGCCCCGCCAAATCCATTGAAAAGAGCAACCATTTCTGGCATCCCAGTCATCTCAACCTTGACTGCCATGATGTAACCTATTAGGGAACCAATCAGTATCCCTGCCCCAATTATAGTCCATCCTACAATCCCATTAGGGAGAAAATGCATATCGATAACTGTTGTAATAACTGCTACAGCCATTCCCATCATACCATATTGATTGCCTTTTGGTGCAGTCCTTGGATGACCCAATTTTTTCAGCCCGAAAACGAACAGAACTGCAGAAAACAAATATCCAAAAGAAACCCAATCTTCGAACATTTCAATCACCCCTCTTCTTTCCAGCAATCATATTCAGCATCCGATTTGTGACCGCAAAACCGCCAACAACGTTGATCATCGCAAGTACCAGCGCTACAAATGCAAGGATACCAGATACAACTGTTTGGCCACCCTCATATGCAACATTAGCACCCAACAGTGCACCAACTACACTGATTCCAGAAATTGCATTCGCACCACTCATCAAAGGCGTGTGCAGCATCGAGGGTACTTTGGTAATCAATTCTACTCCAAGGAAAATTGATAATACAAATAGTGTAATTGCGCCAATTAATAATTCAGGGGTCATCAAAGAACACCTCCTAATCGAGTTTGCTTAGGATGTAATTCGCCATCCTTACAGATTAAGACTCCACCCATTCCAGGCACATAGAAGTCATTACCCTCTGGTGCGCCAACAAGAATATCATCTTCAGGATCAAGAACTATTTCGCCTTCCTTGACAAGGGAACCAATAAATGTCGTAAGATTGTTTGAGTACAACATGCTTGCCGTTGTAGCTAACTGCCCTGGTAGATTCGTTGTACCAACAATTGTCACACCATTATCTGTGACGAATATTTCTCCGGGTTTTGTTAATTCACAATTACCACCAACATCTGCGTTCATATCTACGACCACTGCACCCGCTTTGAAATCGGATATAGCGCTTGATGGAACTGTGATTGGAGCAGGACGACCAAAAATTCGTGCTGTTGTAACGATGACATCGGCGTCCGAGGCGACTTCGCAAACAGTATCGTTAACCTTCTGAATGAATTCAGGCGTCAGCGGCTTTGCATAACCCGATTCATCTTCGAAGTCATCCATTCCCTCAACCTCGATGAATCGGCCACCAACTGATTCAATTTGTTCGGCCGCTGATTTTCGAACATCGGATGCATAGACAACTGCACCTAGTCGCTTGGCGGTTGCAATCGCCTGAAGGCCAGCTACACCGCTACCCATGATGACGAACTTTGCCGGTCGAACTGTGCCTGCCGATGTGGTCATCATTGGGATGCCCTTGGGTACTTGCGCCGCACCCATCAGAACAGCCTTGTATCCTGCGAGATTGTCTTGGCTTGAATTGACATCCATTGACTGAGCACGTGACAATCTACGAGGTATCATATCCATACTCATCAGAGTAACCTTTGAGGACAGGGCTGCTTCGATTCTCTCAGGATGGCGGAAGGGGTCAGATACACATGCAACAATTTGGCCCTCTGAAAATGAGGACATATCCGGAGCACTTATGCAAATGAGGACATCGCAGGATAGTACATCATCTCTAGACGCAATACTTGCACCTTTACCTTCATATTCAGAATCAGAGTGATGTGCAGAACTTCCTGCACCCGATTCAACCAATACTTCGAAACCCATTTTTACTAATTTGGGAATTGAATTCGGTACAATTGCAACTCGAGTTTCTTCTCCACCTTCTACTGGTACACCTAACTTCATGAGAACACCCTGATGTGATTTCAAGCAACCCCTTTGGGGTTGTATAGCAAATCGACCGGGATTCGGTTATTGAACCATACGGAATTGATTTCAGAGACTCAATTTGAAAACAATATCAATGCACCAACACCAAATACTGCGATATCGCATATGGCATGTGCGATATATGGTATCCAAACACTTCTGTATCGCACGTAGAGCCACGAGAATATTGCACCGCCAATAAATAGTGCAATACTGGAAAATAAATTAGCATACCAAGGAAAACCAAAGATTGCGAGTGCGACTGTGTGGTGTGCTACAAAAATAAGCGCAGACAGGAGAATTGCAGGGGCCCCCGGGCCGACTAATTTCTCTGACTTAACGACCAAAAACCATCTGAATACATATTCTTCTAATAATGAATTTATGAGGATCCAGTACAGGGTGCCTAAAAGATAAATCTGTGGATTAAGAAGCCCAACTGGTTCAACAGCCTCTTTGAGCATGTCGGCATCGATCCAATCTCCTAACATAACCCATGCAATGAGCATTGCCAAACTCATGATGCATCCAAGCCCAATGGACATAGCATAGCCTCCATTTCGGGGTTTAGACCAGGAAAAAGACCCCCTGTCGATTTTAAGAAACCAAAATAATGGCACGAAGATGAGCCACAATTTGGTAACTATGAAAATAATTTGGGATGCAATTCCTTGGCTCACAACGAATGAAAGTATGGTCGATATACTCGGCACTAAGCCGACAACAAGAAGTGCGCAAAATGCACTGCGCCGTTCGTCCATGAATCAAATTGCAAACTCCACCTCTTCAAGGATTTCCCTGCAAGGTAATCCCTATGGGCGTGTCTCACTGCCGCCTCACTAATGAGGAGTTCACATGTGTGAAGATAATGAAATGAAAAAATCAATTCGAGTTGCTGTTACTGGAGCCGCAGGTAATATTGGATATGCACTATTATGGCGAATCGCAAGTGGTGATTGTTTTGGAACAAATCAGCCAGTTACCCTTCAGCTACTAGAGATACCTCCTGGAATGCAACGTCTAGAGGGGGTAATCATGGAATTAAGGGATTCTGCATTCCCGTTAGTACACGGCATAGTGGGCACAGATGACCCCAATATTGCATTCAAAGATGCTGATGCAATTTTTCTGGTTGGTTCAAGACCCAGAACTAAAGATATGGATCGATCTGATCTCGTGGCGGCAAATGGCCCTATTTTTGTTGGCCAAGGTAAGGCAATTGATGCAGTGGCCTCACCTCATGTGAGGGTCATTACTGTGGGCAACCCTTGCAACACCAATGCACTAATTACTTGTGCAAATGCACCGAGTATATCCTCCCGACAATTTACTGCAATGACTCGCCTCGACCAGAATCGAGCAGTGGGCCAAATGGCAAAGAGTGCTGGGGTGCCTGCTTCAAAAATACATGATGTATTCATTTGGGGAAACCACGCTAACACGATGTACCCTGACCCACGTTTCGCGACTGTCGATGGAAAAAAAGCAACTGAATTATTCGATAAAGAATGGTTACAGGGCTCGTTCCTGGATACGGTAGCAACGAGAGGGAAGGCCATTATCGAAGCACGAGGAGCATCCTCTGCGGCTTCCGCTGCATCCGCTGCTATCGACCATATGCGAGACTGGTGGCAAGGGTCGAATGGACGTATAGTTTCAATGGCTCTTCCATCTGAAGGTTGGTATGGAGTTCCGAACGGACTTGTTTTTAGCTTCCCATGTCGATGTGAAAATGGTGATGTGATTGTTGTTGAAGATCTCCCTGTCGACTCATTTGCACAATCTAAAATTGATGAAAATGTTGCTGCACTTTTGGAAGAGCGAGAGGCAGTTAGCGAACTTTTGGGCCAGTGAGGTGAAACATGACACAATCGCTCTACCTTGAGCATGACGGAAAAGTGCTGCTCGTTGGTTTGGATGGCGAAGGGCCCCGGAAAGCGGTGATGGGGCGTGTTGGGGAAGTATCACTAAGACTACCAACCGAAGACGAAGTTCGTTCGATGGGGATCGAATGGACTGAGCGTCGAATCAATCGAATCAAATTCGGGGATGATTACCACAAAGTTATCTATGCACTACCAGATATTGAATGGCCTGAAAATTGGACATGGAAGGATAAACTAATCTCAGATGGATGTGTCGATCCACTGGCTCGTGAATGTGTATACAGGAGTATGCACCGAGTGGTGTCAAAAGTCATCCTGGTGAACAAGCGAAATGATGTTGTCATGGCCAAAGTCAAGCGTGGATTTTTTACAGGACATTGGACTTTGCCAGGTGGTTTTGTCGATTACGCTGAACACCCATTGGAAGGGGCTGCGCGAGAGGTGCTCGAAGAGTTGGGCGTCAATGTTGAAATTGTAGAACATGACCTCATCCAAATTTCTGAGCGTATTTTCACCAGTGAGGGAGTTCAATTCCTGTCATTTACGTACAAATGTTACATCGAAAAAGAATTGTCATTTACGCCAAAACCGGATGAAATCGAAGAAGTTCGATGGTTCTCGATAGAAGAAGCATTATCACGAGCTGCGAGTCTATTTGATGTTGAAGCATTGCGGACGTTAGAATGAGTCGGCACCTCGATGATGATGCCACAATGTTGACTATGATCCCATCCTTACAACTTCTGCATCAGCGCAGAGAGAAGAATAACTGATGCACCACCAAACATGGTCATTCCAACTAGCATCAATCCCTTCTGAAGGTCTGTTTGGCTAGAACGCTTCATCTCTTCATCGGAATCTTCATCTTCACAGTCACCAAAGCACTCCCCAATCGCTGGAGCCTCAATAGTATGAACATCAGCTGAGATGTTCAGTCGCACCTCAATTTCTGTACCATCTGAGAGTAAATCTGAAAGTATGTAATTTCCAACCAAGGAAGTGTCATTGATAATAAAAATCCATGCCACCCTGCAATCACTGTCGTTATCCCAATCGCATTCACTATGAAGGGTGCCCGAGGAAAACTCACCAGTGTCGTTGAAATCACCATCACCGTTGAGGTCCAATCCGATTTTATGAGTCATGTTTTCTCTACTGTCGACGTTGTAGTATTGCACAGTATCATTGACAACCAAGTTGACTTCTTGAGGGGAATGCGTATCCTCACGAACAATCACTGTGAATGTGTCTGGTTCATGGGCTGCGCTGAGTCCCGAAAGAAGTGGGACGAATAGCAAGGCAATTATTGCTGCGCGCATGTAAGGCGCTACCGGACCGCAGATAAATACAAACCGACCTCCAGTGTCGGTGTAACATGGAGACTGGGAAAGCGCTAATCATCGCAGGCCTGCTTTTCATCGGCAGTGCTTCGCTCGGATTCCTCGCACTGATGGATATGAGCGTTGATTCTGATTCAAGCGAAATTGAATCACTAGATGAAGACCCACTTATTCAGGGTGAAAGCCATGACCATCGAGACCCTGCACAACACAATATGAGTAGCTCAAATATCGAATTCGCTGATTTCAATGAATTGACAAGTCCAGGCAATGCTGAGGTTCAAGTCATGACGGCCCCGGATGGTCGAGTCTATGCTTACCAAGCAGGATGGAATGACGTGCACATCACGGATGTGACGGACCCATACAACACCACGGTGATGGGCGTTTACAACGACCCGAATACCCAAGTTCTCGATGTGAAGTATCTAGAGTATAATGGCAATGAATTCCTGATTTTGCAAAATCAATTGGTCGATTCAGGATATGCTGATCCAAATGTTGGAAATTGGGATGACCCCATCCAAGTTAGTGTGACATTGCTAGATGTCACCGACAAAACAAATCCACATTATGTCGATTCATGGTTTGATGCTGACCATCCGAGTGGGCCACACAACCTCTACACGCAGATGATTGATGGCGAATGGTATATCCTGGTGGCAAATCCAGATTATACAGCCTGTGACCTCGGCCAAGGGGATGCCTGTGGAGGCATTACGATTGCCCATCTCAATTTTGATGTGCAAAACAGCCTACCTCGTATTGTGAAAATTGGTGAAGCAGAAGTGGCTTGGGAAACCACTCGAGGGGGCTGGATTTACATCCATGATATGACTAGCCAAACATGGCCCGGTACAGATGAGAATGATCCTCGATTTGGAAGGACATACGTTTACGGAGCTTACTGGGAAGCAGGACTCAGAATTTTTGACATCTCAGATGTCCCACACCCTACAAATTCTCCTGTAGAATATGCATGGCATGGAACTGCGTGTCGTGCAAGTGGTGGTACACAAGCAGCATGCAATTGGCGCGCACCAGAAGTTGGACATTGGGATGACTTCGCAGATCTTGACCAAGATGGTGAGTTTGATAGTGGGCCAACAGGAAACGAAAATGGTGGCCGAGCATCTTACATCCATTATGCAGAACCATTCCCCGAAATGGTCGACACCAGTCACCTTGGTGGACCAGAAGGAGAGCGGCACCTTACGACACTTGCAGTAGAAGTCCTCGAAACATCTGTTGGTACCGGCTTGGTGTATTTACTCGACACCACCAATTACACGATGAGTAATGGCAACTTGCACTTTGAACCCGCACTTTACTCCACTTGGGAAATTCCAACCGCATGGGAGCATTGCTATGGGGCGTCTTGTTCAGAACATGCCAACGATGACGAATGGTTGCTCTTTAGCCCACACAATTTAGATAGTGTTTACTTCCCAACTAATGATAATGATTTACCAGATAATAGTCTCGGTGGAGTCTGGGATGGAAGACTCTATGTCAGCCACTATCATGGTGGAATGTGGATTGTCGATGTCGAGACAATGATCAAAGCAGGTCACACGGGACAAGACATGAATGCGACAAATATGGAAGCTACGATTGCATTCTACCTACCCCATGGCAGTGAATATGGAGAGCCACTGGGTAGTGCCTACTACGATTTCGGCTGGATTCCATTTCTTTGGGCTGCTGAATATCATGATGGTTATGCCTACATGTCATGCATTACCAGTGGATTGTATATTGCACAGTTGGATATTGACAAACCCTATCGGGGAGTACTGCTAAACAATGGCTGAATATTAAGGCCGATTCATTCAGATACATCTTCATGTTCGGCGATTTATGGGCTCAAGAGTGCCGGCTTCTTTACTGATTATTTTTCTTCTAATTAGCACCTCAGTATCGGGTTGCCTTGGGAATGATGAAAAGACAAAAATCGTCCCATCAGAATCTTTCCAAATCGATTTCGTTAATCCAGAAGATGCAATTCTACGATCTGGAGAGTTCCATGATTTCACATTAGAAGGCAGAGGAAATGCGATTTACACAGAACCCGATGTTCTGATTTTCATTAACGGTACATATGTACAAAGCCACAGTGTTGTGGTCGAAGATAATACCGTCTTTGGACAAATTTTGACTACCCCCTACACATCTCAAGTCAACATCTCATTCATGGGTAGTGATGGGCAGAATCAAACAGTAAGGGTTCCAATAACGAACGGTACTCCGATTGTTAATGGAGAAGAGTGGTTTGAGAAAATAGACTTCATCACCAGTGTCTGTACAGATACCACAAAGTGTGGAGGATATGTCAACCGCTGGATGGGGGCAGGGAATGCGTTTTATGAACGTGCGGCTGAATATTTCAAAGGCCACTTCGAAGGTTTAGGATATGACACATATCTTCTGAGAGTAACAGACCATGGCAACATAGCACAACCTGAGAGCCTCAACGTAATCGCTTGGAAACAAGGAAGGAATGACAATTGTGTTCAAGGAATGGGCGGACATATGGATATTGCACCACCAGGTGGGCCTCCAGGTGGTGGGACATACGAAGGTGCATACGACAATACTGCTGGAACTGTTGCAATGATGCTTTATGCACGTGCGTTTGCAGACTTGACCTTCGAATGTGATACATTCTTGGCCCTGTGGTCTAGTGAGGAAGAAGGGTTACGTGGTTCAAATGCATTCGCAAATAACAATTGTGATTATTGTCTTCCACACGATAAGGAACTTGAATTCTACATCAACATGGATATGATGGGTATGTCCTGGCCAGCACAAAAGAACGGGAATGGTGATCCATTCCCTTACCATGCATGGTCTGGACCAGATATCGATCCTGAAGTACAAGATGTGGAGATAACATCGGTGCTAGAACATGTTCACTTTGACGTGCTGAAAGCACCTCGTGATTTGAGAATCGATGGAACTTATGGTGCTGGATGTGACCAACACTGGGATGAACATGATGATTTGGTATTTGATGTACATGAAGATACGTTTGGACGCTCCGATCATGTCACATTCCGCAACTTAGGTGCACAAACTATCTTTCACCTAGGGGCGTATGATGAAGATTATTCAGCTTACCATTCACCATCAGATACTCTGGATAATATGGTTACTGAGGTAGGTGGCCAGGAAGAACTTGAGCAGAGTATGGAATTCGTAATGTGGGCTGCTATGCTTGAATTCATAATCGCAGATCAGACGCCTGAAATCAGAAATCTCGATTTATGAGATGTTCATTCAGCCGATTAATTCAGATAGCCCCTAATGGTCGGCGCTTTATGGGCTCGAGAGTACCGACCGTTTTTCTAATGGTATTCTTGTTACTAAGTACCCCACTTTCTGGTTGCTTTGGTTCAGCAGATGATGGGGGGCCAAATGCTGATGATTTGACTATAGAGGGGGGTCTTGTCGCTGGAGACTGGAGCAAAGTAATACTCTCCGCAACTAATGACCTCAGTGTTTACATCCCGTACTTTGTTATTGACCCAGTAAGTCAACGTGCCCAAAATGGAACCGTACTTGATTTACGGGAAGGTGACAAAGAAGATGTTGAATGGCTATTACCGCCTCGTAACCTGAATGGTATGCTACTGATTGGTGATTATGGTCGGACAGATTGGCCTGTACGGGCTGCCAACGAATCATGGCAAGATTGGATTGCTGACCCATCAAATGGTGGCGCGGTATCCATTTCTGAAAATGGAGACAATGGTACTTGGAATTGGCTTACCGCCCATGATTCAGATGGTGGAGTGGCCGCAATCAAGACATTCGAGACCACTCGTCCACAACGCTCAGATCTCACCATGGACGATGGGGTTGATGCATCGGACGGCTGGGTTGATGGCCGATCTGTATACGAATGGGTCGAATTCATGACCGATGAAACTCCTTGCCCCGATGTCATCACTTGTGGAGCTGACGGGGCGGTTGGCTATCTCGATCGATGGATTGGAAATCAAAATCCCTCATATGAAGAGGCAATTGATTACTTTGAAGGCGTCTTCACTGGATTTGGATTGCGTGCTGAAGTACATCGATACTGGACTGGGACTGTTTGGGTGGCCAATGTTTGTGGATACAAAGATGGGACTTCATTTCCGAATGAGTGGTTAGTATTCGGTGCCCATTTCGATATTGCCCCCTATGCAACACCCACGTCATTACTACCAGGATTGGAACAAACTGGGTATGGTACAAGAACCGGCGCATATGACAACTCTGCTGGTTCTGCAATGGTGTTGACTACTGCGGGAGCATTGTCCACCTTCGATGCCCGCAGAACAATGGTCTTCTGCCTATGGTCCAGTGAAGAAATCGGACTGTGGGGGTCAGGTGCATTCGCTGATAACCTCCCCTCTGGAGTGACGGTGAGCAATTATCTCAATCTTGATATGGCAGGTGTAAATTATCCGGGAGATTACGCGCTATCTGTCTACCTAGGACCCGATGGAACGGGTGATGTGATCGATCAAGCGGGAATGTTCCACTTGGCTGAATGGATTGGTGCAGATGCACTGGACCTCGCTTACCAAATGGAGCGAGGTGCTGCTGAATGGGCAGCAGGTGGAGAAAATCCCTTGTGGCAAGCACAATACGAGGACACTGTTGCAATCTATGAATCACCGACTGCACGCAGTGATCACGACTCATTCCAGCAAATTGGCGTTGCGACACTCGGTTGGAATGGTGTAGTTGATGGATTTCCATGTTATCACAAAACCTGTGACAAACTAGAGACACTGGAAGAATACATGGTCACTGAAAATGCTACAGGAGTCGCGAACCTTGCCCATTCTTGGGATATTGTCACTTGGTGGTCAGTATTTGCATTCCTTCATATGGACCAAGTTCCTGTTCCAAACGAACTTTGAGGTGCTTTAATGAAACGAGTGGTAGCAATCATTCTGGTCACATGCCTAGCACTCCCTGGTTGCACTTCGCCAATTAGTGAAGGTGACATTTTCCGTGGACAAGATTTGCCATCAGATGATCCTGAATATCAGATTAATGAATTCAGCTTGTACAATATCGATGGGAACTACACGAATTTATCTGACTATGAAGAACAAGTCCTGATTGTTTCTTTTATTTATTCGCGGTGCCCCGATGTGTGTCCGATTGTCAGCGCTAATTTACGCTGGGTTAGTGAACAATTACCCGAAGACTATGGAACTAATTTCAGCATCATCTCGATTACTGTTGACCCATGGTGGGACTCACAAAATGTGCTGAATGATTATGCAACAATCCGTGAACTAAATTGGCCCCATCTAACGGGGGAGGTTGAAGATCTAGAGCCGATTTGGAAGTCATTTCACGTAGGATTACAAACCTACGCAAATACATCCTATGAAAATGATTCAAACGAAACTAGTGGCCGACATCATCCAGATTATCTTGTTGACCATTCAACTGCAACGATTATCATTGACAAGCACCATAATCAGCGAGTTCGCTGGAATGATTTAGATTGGGAACCAACACTTTTCCTCGAAGATCTGCAATACCTCTTAGATGAGTGAGATGTGGAAAATTACAACCCAAGTTTAGTTCTTGCAGCATCTAGTGCTGCGTCGAGGCCATCTGAATTAGAACCGCCGCCTTGAGCAAAATTCGGACGACCACCACCACCTCCCCCAATGTGGCCTGCAATCGAATTAAGTATCTCGACAGCATTGTGTTTTTCTGCAGCAATAGTTGCCTCGGTAATTGCAACGATGATTTTTCCTCCACCCTCACGGCTTCCCACAATTGCAACTGTTGGTTTGGATGTATCTCGGGTGAGTTCACCAACCATTTTCTGCATCTGTTTTAGTTCGCCTGTTGCTTCCATGATGACATACCGCACACCGTCTACTTCTACAGCTTCATCACCGCCTCCACTTGTTCGAAGACGAACAATTTCAGCCTCCAGAGATTCGATTTTCTTCTGTTGAGACTTCCACTCTTCAAAGAAGCGATTGACTGCCTTCGGTAGGTCTTCAACAGACACTCCAAGTGCCTCTGCTGATTGATTGAGAAGCCGCTCTTGGCGGCGGGCATGTTCACGCGCAGTCTCTCCGGCCACAATCTGCAGCCTCTCTACTCCGTCTTGGACTTGACTACTCCGAATGATGCGAACCTCGCCAATTTCTCCAGTCTGGTCATGATGCGTACCTCCGCAGGCTTGCACGTCATGGTCGCCAATACGAATTACCCGTATCTGGCTATGTTTAGGAGGTCCCCCCTGATATAATTCGAAGCCAAATTGTGCATCTGCATCTGCCCTGTCCATTACTAATTTTTCAATTAAATAATTGGATGAAATTAATTCGTTTGCATGGTCCTCAATTTGGTTAAGATCATCTCGAGTTAATCGTTGATAGTGTGTCACATCCAAGCGGGCGTATCTTTCACCTTTGGATGAACCTGCTTGCCAAATATGGGGTCCGAGAAGAGCCCGTGCACTCCCACCAATCACATGCACAGCAGAATGGTGATCCATCAATTGTTTCCGGCGTTGCCAAGATATCTCTCCCTCGACCGTGCCCGATAGAGGGCCATCTGTCAGGTGAATAATGGTCGAATTTTCCACACGAGTGTCAATTACATTCTTCCCGCCAAGCGTCCCAGTATCACCAAGTTGTCCACCGCCCTCTGGATAGAATAGTGTGTGATCAAGAACGATGGCATGAGTCGGCACACCCATCACCTCAGGTGAAAATTCAATAGAAGAAGAATCAAAGGTAGTACAATGCAGTACATTAGCCTGGAAACGTGTCTGAGATGTATCGGCATAAAATGACCTAATTGTCGGCGGCAATTCCACATCCAATATCTTCGGTTTGGCCTTCGCTTTGGCAGCAGCTTTTGTCTGTTGGGCATTTCGAGCAGCCATATCTGCCGAGAACCCAACCCTGATTCGCAGATTTGGCCACCCTAGACGATTTGCAATACTCGCAACCATTTCGGGTTGCAAACCCCTTTCCTCTGCTAATTTGAAGAGTACCTCATCTGGTGCTTGTTCAATCTCTGCTGGATATTTGGACAATGCAGTACGTACTGCTGCCTCTCCCTTCCGAAGCATCTCATGATACCTCTCCTCTTCCAAATTCAAAATTCGCAAGATACCCTCGCGATCTTGATTGAAACCTGAAATGTCCAAGTTGACGTCCATATGGTGTGCTCCGAGTTCGGCCAAGGACATTGAAAGTCCGAGCTCGCCTTTCATCCGACAAACTCTACGAGCTAGCATTCGAGCGAGATAACCTGCCTTGGAATTGGAAGGAACTAGGGCATCTCCAAGCATATTGCACAGAGCATGCATGTGATCAGGTATCGCATAAATCGAGGAAAGAGGTGCTGTGACTGCTTTCAATTGAGCAACAGAAATCTCGATTCCTCTTTCTAAGAGGCGTTCAGAAAGTCTGACATAAAGTGATTCAACATCGGTACCAACATCGATGTTTAAAATACCTGCTAAACGTGATAATTCTGAGAGCAATGAATCAACATCAATGTCACCAATTACGCTCAGAAGTGAATGGAAATCAGATTCTTCCTGTAACCAAGCCACTGTTTCTGGATATATGGCTTCATAAATTGTAGGAGTTCCTGCTGCTGCCCAGCAAAATCTCTCTAGACCATATCCAGTATCAATAATCTGAAGTGGCATCTCACCATACCTGATCCCTTTGATTTCAACATCTCCATCATCCCGCTCTTCAAGATTCATGAAAACAAGTGTGGCAAGTTCCAATCCACCTACGATTACCTCGACTGCTGGGCCAGCATTTCCACCTCCTGACCATGGATTCTCAACATACGTGATTTGTTCTGGGTCGATTCCGAGGCAGTTTACAAAAAGGTCATCACAGAACGCAATACATTCTTCGACCCAGTACTTTACATCGCCTTCCTCATGCCGATTGAAGCAATGGTGCGCCATCATTTCAAATGTGGTCAGATGACGTCCTGACCGCCCAACTGCAGCAACATCTGTCAATCTTATACATGGTTGTGAAATGGTCAGTGGGTTTGCAGGCGGTGGTGCAATGCCACTGGTGACGTGAGGTTGGAAATCAGCAATCGAGGCGATTGTGAGATGAATGTCATCACGCCATCTGGCAATTACTGGATATGGTTTAATCCGAGTATGGGCGTGTTCTTCAAAATAATTTAGGAAAACCTCGCGCATTGCATCCTTGAGCTCTTTACCACGTTGATTGAATCCAGATATGATTGGATTGCCAATGAAAGTATACTCATCTTCAGTTGTATCTCCTGAAGTTTCTCGCTTATGGTCCCTAGTCCAGAACCACAATCCTGTGACCCTGCATATCTTGCGGATGAAACCCTTTTCATGGAAATATGGGATGTCGATTTCTCCGAATGCCATGCTCATCCCTACCACTCCGAATTGGAGCCTATTCATGAAGGAGTCGGAGGCACCCAAAGGGTGCCGTGACCGAAACCGACATCAAACAAGGACTCTAGCCGCCCATGTGAGTGCAGACTGGACTGAGCATTTGGAGGCCGCTGGATCCGGATTACATCGGATTCGAAAACATGGGTCAATGAAGACAGATGCCATGATCGTTGCAGACAAACATCACTTGTCTATGAGCAATGATGGGTCTGCACAACAGATGATCAACACAGCATGCCTACCGGGGGTTGTTGGTGATGCATGGGCAATGGCTGATTTTCATTTTGGTTATGGTTTTCCAATAGGGGGGGTGGTTGCCACGGATATCGAAAATGGAGGAGTCATTTCCCCAGGGGGGGTCGGTTTTGACATTAATTGTGGAGTACGACTTTGCGCACTCGATTTGGAATTATCTGACTTACGTGACATGAAAAAATTGGGGCGCCGGTTGAAGGGACGGATTCCAGCAGGCCCATCTGGTAAAGGTGGAGTGGAAATCAATCGTAATCAATTAGATTCACTTCTTTCAGAGGGAGCAAAGGCTGCTGCCGAATTAGGTCTTGGCTATGATTCAGACTTGTCCTCAATGGAATCAAACGGTTCACTGAAGGGCAATCAGAATCGGATTTCCGAACGTGCAATCCGGCGAGGTGAATTGGCATTGGGAACGTTAGGTTCTGGAAATCACTTTCTCGAACTACAAATTGTTGATTCAATTCTTGACCCAGTGGCCGCTAAAGCCTTCGGACTCCGGAAAGGACAAGTTACTGCAATGATTCATTCTGGTTCTCGCGGACTTGGCCATCAAGTGTGCTCAGATCATGTAGAGAGTATAGAAAAATGCTACAAACGTGCAGGTGACCAGTGGTATTCAGAAAAATGGGATATTACATTGCCAGATCGACAACTTGCAGCCGCTCCATTCCATTCTACTGCGGGCACAGACTATTTTGATGCAATGCAAGCAGCTGGAAATTTTGCCTTTGCGAATCGAAGTGCCTTGACACAGCGACTTAGGGATGCTTTACGTGCACATCTCGGCACAGATGGTGAATTGGAGGTTATTTACGACGTTTGCCATAATATTGCAAAAGTCGAAGAGCATGTCATTCACGGTCAATCTTGCTCATGCTGCGTGCATCGCAAGGGTGCAACAAGGGCTCTAGGTGGAGATCATTCTGAATTGGATCAACGATTCAGTGGAATTGGACAACCCGTTTTGGTTCCAGGAGACATGGGTACCTATTCGTATGTCCTCGCAGGCCCTAATTCAGGGTCAAATGCAGCGTTTTCCTCTTCATGCCATGGGGCTGGACGTCAAATGTCTCGTAGTCAGGCACGAAATGAGATTGATGGTGAAAGATTAAGGGAAGAACTTGCAGCAAAGGGGATTGATATTTATGCAAATACTCCAAATGTTCTGTCTGAAGAGGCCCCCGATGCGTACAAAAATGTCGATGAAGTAATCCGATTAACACATGAGGCGGGGTTAGCGAGACCTGTTGCTCGAATGAAACCATTTTGCGTGGTAAAAGGGTAATTATTCGAGTTTTAATACGAGTTCTTGCCCATCTGACAGCAAATGATTAGTCGGATCATCTACAATTTCTCCACCTACAGTGAGTGTGATTGATTCGCCCTCGGCAACTG
>MDTC01139512.1_pt1 | contig 17394 bp, 19 predicted proteins | sample 811181 | NCBI WGS metagenome assembly MDTC01 (sample SAMN05326644, study PRJNA326480) | marine metagenome | isolation source: seawater | place: Pacific Ocean: North | collected 2011 | reverse complement strand
CCAATCCACGGACGGCATAGACCAATGCCAATAGATTCTTGGTGCCACCGAACTTATCTGAGAGCATGCCCGCGCCGACGACGCCGATCATGTTCAGTCCCATCATGTAGCCGAATATCGAGGCGGCAGTTGTTCCCGAAACCCCGCGGTCGTCCATGGCAAAGGGTATGAAGTGTACTGCCAGTACCGTGGTGGTCATTCCGCAGACGAAATATGAACCTGAAAGCTGCCAAATGGGGGCGTGGGCGAAGGCTTTGCGCCAGGTATCTACCGTCAATGGTCCAGGTGTCAGGGCCCGACGCGCGGTAGTTCCACCTTCTGCAGGGTCCGGATCGCCATCTGGGAAGAGTCCCCGGTCTTCTGGCCGTTCGTGTAGGAACAAGAAGGCCATTGGCAGAGTTGCCAGGACGACCGATCCGATGACTATCCACGAAAGACGCCAGTCGTCAGTCGCCTGCAGGAGATACATGGCAAAGGGGACCATGATCAAGCCACCCAGAGACAGAGCCGCAGAGTTGATGCTGATCGCGGTGCCTCTTTTGCGTCTGAACCAACGAGACATGAGGGCTGCGGTATTGGAGAGAGCCGGGCCACTCTGGGCCATAGAGACGACTATCCCAAACATGAAAATAAGGAAGAAGACGTTGCTGGTTTGGGAGATCGCGATGGTTCCCAATCCCAGAACGAGCAGGGTTATGAGAATCATGTTGCGGCCGCCGGTGCGGTCGAATATCTGCCCCATGAACGGTTGGGAGACGCCATTTACCGCAACGCCCAACGAGGCGGCAATGGTGACTGTGGTGCGGTTCCACCCGAACTCGGCACTCATGGGGTCTACGAACACGCCAAAGCTGTTTCTGACACCGATGACGACGAAGCCGATGAACATGGTGGCGGCACAGACGTACCAACCGAAATAGATGGGTTTTTTGGTCTTTTTGGGAGAATCCATCAATGAGTGAACCTATCGCGACCCCATCTGGTTTGGGGGTTCAAGCAGAGTATTTACTACTTAGGCGTTAATCATAACACCCAAGTGTTAGCCGGAAGTACCGGTTAATGAACTTAGATGACTTGAGACGGTAAACGGTGGACGGCTAGCTTGATAACCAAACAGCAAATTCGTCCTCAGTACCTGTTCCGGCCTCCACAGAGAGCCTGCCGTCAGTCAATAAAACTGACGGTTTTAGGCGACCCCAGACCAGGAGTGCCAGGTAATCAGCGTGGCATGTGAAGGTGGCCGTGGGCTCTCCCTGGGCCTCTTCAACCCGATTTTCTTGATTGCCAACGACCACGTCTCTTATGAAATCAGCGGAGCCGGTTGTCTGTATCCGGTAGCGGGCGGGTGTTTGGGCTGGCTTGAATGCCGCCAAACCTAGTTCGTTCAGCCAGACGGGTAATCGCTCCAATACCGGCGCAACGCAGTCGGGAGAAAGCCCGGCTCGGTTGTTGGATGGGTAGCGGATGTCCCAAGAATGGATGACCAATTCGTTGAGGCGGGAAGCGACGTACTCCTCTGCCGTACGCAATCCCCGCCAACTCCAGCATTGGGTGGACCAATCTCCGTCTTCTTCCACAATGGAGAAAATACCGTTTAGCCGGTCCACACTAGAATCGAATGCGTCCTCTAGATTAGCACCGGCCGAGAGGTTGTATTCCTTGGCCATTCGGGCGATAAATTCAGGTATCTCAGAGCCGGGTATGGAACCTACCTCTGGAAGGCCGTCCGGGGCGGTGGTGATGTCTGCCCTGCCACGGGAGATGGAGTCTGCGAAGAACTCAGCTGCCCAGCCCAGGTGGCCGATAACATCGCCCACAGACCAACCATCACAGGGACTGTCCAAGGCCCATTCCTCTTGGCTAGTGCCGCGAAGGTATTCCTTGATCCGAGCGGACTCAGCAGTGATGAGTTTAATTTTGTCAGCAGTTGAGACCATATTCACTCAAATAAAAACAGGCTTCCGGATATCGTTACCCGGAAGCCTGTTTGATTAACCAGTTAACTAAGCTGTTTTCATAGCTTTGGCTTCTATACCGGCGCTGGTGCCGGAAAGTTTGCCAAAGACCATGCCAGCGGAGAGACCTGAACCGCCGGGGTAGTTGTGATAGAACAGTCCACCGACCATCTCACCGGCGGCGTATAGGCCGGGGATGGGCTCCTGGCTGTTGGTCACCACACGGCCCCTGGTGTCAATCTTGACGCCGCCAAATGTGAAGCTTATGCCGCAGGTTACGGCGTAGCCGGTGTAGGGCGGGGTGTCGATGGTCTCAGCCCAGTTGCTCTTGGGCGGTGTGATACCCACAGTGTTCCGGCCATCTTTCACGGTCGGGTTGTAGGGGATGTCCGTTTGGACTGCAGCGTTGTATTCCTCAATGGTCTTTACGAAACCGACGGGGTCGATGTCCAACCGCTCGGCCAGTTCTTCCAGAGTGTCGGCCTTGGCCATGGTCACCTGGTCGATGTGGTACTCGTCGCGGAGGAGGTGCTTAACCTTCTCGTCGAAGATGTGGAAGCCCAGTCCCTGGGGCTGGGTCAGGTAAGCTCGGCCGAACTTGACGTAGGTGTAGTTCCGGAAGTCCTCGCCCTCGTCCAGGAAACGCTCGCCGTCGATGTTGACGATGAGGCCGAAGGGATAAGAGTGCTTCTGGTACAACTCAGTGATTTGGCGGTCACCAAATGCCGGGGCGTTCATATCCCAGGCCACGGCGTGGCAACTGCTGTAGTGGCCGTGGGACTGGGCTCCGACGTCCAGGGCCATCTTGATTCCGTCACCGGTGTTGTAGGGGATACCGCGGACTTTCACGTTCTCCCAGCCTGGGCCAAGGTAGCGGCAGCGCATCTCGGCGTTGGCTTCAAAACCTCCGGCTGCCAGAACCACGGCGCTGGCGGAGATATCCTCGAATCCATCCGGGCCGAGGACAGTCAGACCGCTGACACGGCCTTTCTGGTCCTGGATCAGTTTGGTGGCCTGGCTGGAGTAACGGACATCGATACCCATCTCGGCGCAGACATCGAACTGCTGGTCGGACAGGCCCTTTCCGGCGCCAACTGCTTCGACCAGAAGGCCTCCCCAGAATCGGTACTTGTCGCCGTCTTTGAATGCCTGACGTCCATATGAGAGGACGAACCGGACGCCCTTGGACTGGAGCCATTGCATGGTCGGCAGAGACTGACTGACCAGAATCTGAGCTAGGTCAGGATCGGTCAAACCCTGGGTGACCCGCATCATGTCGTCATAGAATTGGTTCTCGGTGTAGCTACCCACTTCCACCTGATTGACCTCGGTCTCCGACATGTCGGGGATTAGGGTGCGAATGTCATCCAGGCCTTCAAAGGCGAAGCGGATAATCCCACCGGTGAAGTAGGTATTGCCGCCCCGGAAGTACTCAGGCGCCTTTTCCAAAACCAATACTGAATCTGCGTTCTCTTTGGCGGCGATGGCAGCGGAAAGGGCCGCGTTACCTGCGCCGACTACAACCACATCATAATGACTAGCCACTGTGGGTACCTCCAAGGGTATTTCTGAATTGAATCTATACTTATTACTTTGTATTTTTTAGCGTGACCTATAATAGTCGGTCAGACATGAAGTCACAAGATATAGAGGGGTATCAGGCGTGGATCGGTGTGAATGGGCCGCCAACGAATTGATGATTTCCTACCACGATGAGGAATGGGGTGTGCCGCTCCACGACGAACGCTTGTTGTTTGAGTTCTTGATCCTGGAGGGCGCCCAGGCTGGCCTGAGTTGGAACACTATCTTGAACAAGCGACAAAGCTACCGGGAGGCATTCGATGATTTTGAGCTGGAGAAAGTCTCTCAGTACGGCGACGACAAGTTCCAAAGTCTGATGGCCAACCCGGGAATAGTCCGAAACCGCCTCAAGATAGCCTCGACGATTGGCAATGCTAAGGCCTTCTTGGAAGTGGCTCGGGAAGCGGGTAGTTTTGATAACTACATCTGGGGTTTCGTGGGTGGGAGCCCCGTGGACAACCAACGGGAATCCATGTCTGATGTGCCGGCTAAGACTCCAGAGTCTGACGCCATGAGCAAGGACTTGAAGCGACGGGGTTTCAAATTTGTGGGTTCCACCATCTGCTACGCCTACATGCAGGCAGCCGGTATGGTCAATGACCACAAGCTAGATTGCTTCAGGCATGGACAGGTGTAGATAGCCACCGTGGTGCTACCAATAGGTTGCCGTCATTGGGTGCCCGGTTTAAGATACACGCGGCTCAAGGGTCTTAGGAGCCAAAAGCAACAATACGCTAATAAAAATTAGGGGGATTCGCCAGTATGAGAGCTGCTAGACTTGCCGGACCAAAACACTTTGAATTCATCGATACCGATATGCCCGTGGCCGGTGATGGTGAATGCCTGATCAAACTTGAACGCGTTTCCGTTTGCGGCAGCGACTGTCGTCACGGGTTCAATATCCACCCTGAGGAAGAATATCCCATGGAACCCGGCAGGCCCTGCCACGAGTTGGCTGGAGTCATCGTTGAGAGCCGGACCGACGAGTACCGTGAGGGACAGCGCGTGATCGCCATCCCTGCCCGTGGTTCCGGTGGACTCATGGAGTACATGACCTCAGACCCCAGCCGGATGATTTTGCTTCCGGACGAAGGCTCTCTTGACGAGTGGGTCATGTGTCAGCCTTCTGGAACTGTTTTGTACTCCTGCCAGCAGATGCCCAACATCCTGGGCAAGAACGTTGTCATCATGGGTCAGGGCAGCATCGGACTCAGCTTTGCGATGATCACCTCACGGATGGGAGCGTCGAACGTCGCGGTGGTTGACCCCTTGGATTACAGGCTGGAAAAGTCCAAGCACTTTGGATCGACACATCAAATCAATCCGGACAAAGAAAACGTTGACGAAGCCGTTTTGGAGATTACCGACGGCGTCGGCCCCGACGTGATCGTCGAAGCCTCCGGTTACCCCGGACCTTTCAACGATTGCTTCCGATTAGTTAGACAGTTTGGGACGATCATGGTCTTTGGTGTTCAAGCGGATGACTTCGTGCCTGTCGAGCACAATTACATTATGGATAAACAGCCGAGGATGATTGGTACCACCGGCGCCCGCAGCGGTGATCCCACCACCCAGATCAAGCATATGGTGGCCCTCCGTCAACGCGGCTGGTGTGAACCGGCCGACCTGATAACCCATCGCATGGACTTCTCTGATGTTCAGAAAGCCTATGACATGTATGACACTCAGCAGGATGAGATCATCAAGGTGATTATCGACATCAACAAGTAAAAACTCGTCTGCGGACGGTTTACATAAGCAGGTATCTAACGGGCCAGTGGTTATAGAATTACAGGAGCTAATAACCACTGGCCCTTTTTTGGACTCCCTGTTCTGGCCCAGTGATGCGGGGATGAGGTGTTGTGATGGTGAATCCGGCATTTGAAATCAGAATGGTCAAAGAGAACCTGGACCTGTCCATGGCCCTGTTGCAGGCAGTCCAGGAGGAAAAAGTCACCGCCAGGCAACTGTTTCGGGACGGCCCCGAGGATATGTTCGTTGCCTTTGCAGTGGACAACAATGGCCCAGATCAGATCGAACTGACTCGTAGGGCGGCCAACCAGGCCCGCGCCGCGTTTGCTTTGTCGGTGATTCAAACCCAACGCAGCCTGGACCGGGTCTTTGTGAACCAACCTCTGGAAGAAGAAAACCCTGATCTGCAGGCAGCCCGTTGCGTGATGTTCCTGCTGAAAAACACCGTCTTCCCCAACTTGTTCCAGCCGGTGTGGAATTGCCCTCCAGAGTACCGACGCCGATTCGAAGTCAGGCCCATCAACCTATTGATGGACGCCGGAGAACTTCACGGCAAGGGCCTGAGTTGGGACCACGTGGGCGGCCTGCCCCAATTCCTGGAGCTGCTGGTATTCTTCGCCAATTGGGTGCAAGACCTTGATGAGGTTGGATCGCCAGTGCAGGCGGTTCAGCAAGCGGCCAGGGAAGCGGAGATGGAGGCGGAGATTATCTTCTCCAGTCCGGTCCCGGCGCGGATGATCGAGGGCCCAGTGGAGCGGTTCGTGGACGTCCAGTGCGACGTGGGAGACAACAACCTAGTCCTGGCCAAGGACCTCTATGCCGGTTTCCAGGAATGGTGCCGCGATACAGGGCAGAACGACGTCTCCCAGCGCAGTTTTGGCATGCAATTGACGGCCATGGGTTTTCAGCGTCGAAGGCGGGGCCGGGGTAAGCACTGGTGGGACGGGATCAAACTCACCGCTCCAGTCCAAACTGCGGAGTCTTTGCTTCAAGAGAGCCTGGTAGGGGCAGCCAACGGCTATGAAGAGTCCTATCAGACGGAACTGCCCACCTAACACGGCAAAGATCGCTTAGGTCAGGTTTTGCCGTCAGAGACCTGCGGCTTGCTGTCTCCCAGTCAACAACCGGGCTCATCAAAGTTGCCACAGCACCCTTTTCGTGTGCGCAATTTTATGAAATTGTTGCGAGCAACAAGCTGCACCTTCCGCCATAACGGCATCGGCTGCTTCAGGTTCGCCCACGGTTGGAAATTTTGCTGGTCTCGACCGCACATGGTTGCGGGATTATGACAGTCGGGTAAACTGGCGACAACCTTTGTCAGGAGACCAACATGCCTGCCTACCTAGATAACCTCTCCAACTTCGTCTGTGAAACACGGCTGGAAGCCCTAGAACCCTCAACTGTCCTGGCGGCCAAGTCTGTGGTGTTGGACACCATTGGCGCCATGCTGGCTGGCAGCCGTCTTCCGGAGAACGTAAAGCTCGCTCAATTGGCCGCCAAGACAAGTGGAGAAGGCCATTCGACCCTTCTAGGTCAGCCTGGTTCGGTCACAGCGGTATTTGCCGCTCTGTCCAACGCCACCGCTGGAGTGGCTTTGGAGATGGATGAGGGCAACCGCCACGGTGGAGGCCATGCTGCTATCCACGTCGTCCCAGCCGCGTTGGCCATAGCCGAAGAACAGGGCGCCAGCGGGAAACAGTTCCTGGAAAGCGTGATTGTCGCCTACGAGGTGACCTCTCGTGTCGGCACCGGCACTGCGGTGAAGAAGACTGTCCACTCGCACGGCACCTGGGGAACCATTGGCTCGGCTGTGGCAACGGCCAAACTGATGGGTTTCGACGCCGATAAGACCAAGGCCGCGATAAACCTTGCGGCGTCTATGAGCCCAGCCAACACCTGGACACCATGCCTCGAGGGGGCGACCATCCGTAACTTGTATCCAGGCCGTTCCGGCTTTCAGGGCATCATGGCGGCCCAGTTGACCGATTGCGGGTTCACCGGCCTGGAGGACGGGCCTTCGGACATCTACACCAACATCCTTGGGGACGGGTTTGATGCGGAGGCTGTGGTGGCGGGGCTAGGTGCTCCCGGGTCCTACCGGATACAACAGAACTATTTCAAGCTCCATGCCTGCTGTCTCTACAACCACCCGGTACTGGACGGAGTGCAGACAATCCTGAGTCGGGACAAGGTTACTGCTGGTGACGTGGCCAGTATCCGGGTTGAAGCGCCGCCGCTGGCGATGATCATGACCGACCCCGAACCACCCAATATGCTATCGGCCAAGTTCTCGCTGCCCTACGCAGTGGCCACGGCAGTCGTCCACAACAATACAGACATCAGAGCTTTTTATCCAGACCGCCTGCAGGATCGGGAGACCTTGGATCTGTCCCACCGTGTAGAGATCGTGGCCGACCCGCAGATGGACCCGCGCCGCTATGACTATCCGTCCGCCAAGGTGGCAATCTCACTGAAAGACGGCCGAGTGTTAACCGAGGACGTGATCGCCCATCATGGCGATTCCCAGAATCCGGCATCGCGGCAGGAGTTGGAAGGCAAGTTCAACTTCCTGGCTGACGAGGTCCTAGGCGAGATACAGGCGGTGCAGGTGTTGGAGACAGTGGGTCATTTGGAGGCCCTCAGTGATATCAGGAACCTGACTCGCTTGATGAAACGAAGCTAAGTTCGGGTTATCGACCGCGTTCGTCGCCCCACAGGATGATGTGGAGGCGGGTGGTGAATCGGAATCCGTGTTTCAGGCATAACTCCGGCAGCCAAGCGCTCTTTCTTGCCAGGGCTTCGGGCGTCCGGCCCTCGGGCATCAGCAGCACGCGCTCCGGTGGGATTCTGTATCTGTCACGCAGTGCGCACACCTCGTCAACGTCTGACTCCACCGCCACCACAAACTTGAAATATGCCTTTGGCAAGGCGGCAAATGTCTGCAGCGCCAACGGGATTTGAGCTTCTTCTAGTAAGTTCCCCGATGTGCTCAGTTTAGGAGACACGTTCCACTGTTTGATGTGCCGCAGGATTTCGGGCATGGGGACAATCGTGCCGTTGGTCTCAACCTCAAAGGTGTAACCCTCTTCAGCCAGGGACTCCACCAGCGGTAGCAGTTCTGACTGCTGCAGCATCGGCTCTCCGCCGGTAATCACCACGTGGGAGCAATCAAAGGCTTGTATCTTCTGCTGAACCGACGCTGGGTCCAATTCTGAAACTTCGGTTTGGTAGTCGAAATTTTCCCAGTCCCAGGTGTATTTGGTGTCGCACCAGCGGCAGGCCAGGTTGCAGGTGGCCAAGCGGAGGAAGACGGAAGGCACACCAAGCGAAACGCCCTCTCCCTGCACCGAGTGAAAAATCTCGGGTTCTCCGCCCGATCTGCGGCTGACCTTGAGCATGATTAGGCTGGGAGGGCTGGATCAGAATAGCCAGCGTCCCTGAAGCCGTTGGCCCGCAGGATGCAGCTATCGCAGCGGCCACAGGGCACTTCTCCACCCTGATAGCAGCTCCAGGTGAGTCCCAGCGGTGCTTTTATCTCAATGCCCAGTTTGACGATGTCAGCCTTGGACATCTCGATGATGGGAATCTCTATCTGGATGGGGATTTGATATTCGGTCCAGAGTTTGCTGCCGTAGCCCAGGGAATCGGCCATCTTCTCGAAGAACTCGGGTCGGCAGTCGGGATAGCCACTGTAGTCAATGGCGTTGGGCGCCATGTACAGGTGGGCCTGCACGTCTGAGGGACTGACGCCCTCGATCTCAATGGCATGCAGAGTCTGGCTTTCCAGGTAGGCAGCGGCCAGCGACAGAAATATGGTGTTGCGCAGGGGCACGTAGGTGATGGGGATGCTGTTGCCCATTTGCGCGGCGTCCTGGTCCTCGGGAACCGGAAAGCGGTCAGGGTTGGTCAGGGCTGAGTACCAGGCCACCTTGCCCAGGAACGAGATGTCCATTAGTTCCTGTTCAACCCCTATGGAACGGGCAACCTCAGTGGCGCACTCAACCTCTTTGCTGTGAATCTGTCCGTAGTGAAAAGTCAGGGCGGTCAGGCGGTCGGTCTTGCCCTTGGCCAGCGCAGTCACGGTGGTCGAGTCCAACCCGCCTGACAGCAGGCTCACCCCGTAGCTGGGCATCTACTGATCCCCTACCGAATATTCGGCGTATTGGTTCACGGACTCCCAGAGTCGGACCTTGGCGGGGGAGATTCCGCACAGTGCGACGGACTTTTCGTAGAGCACCCGGCTCATGACCTCGCAAGAGGGGTTCTCGTCTTGAAATTCATAGAGCCTGACCAAAGATGCGCTGCCCATTCCTGAAATGAGTTCATCATCCCGACTGTTCACCAAGAATGCGTGATCCCAGTTGTCGTCTACCCAACCCTTGATCTTATCTTTGAGGTCGGTGAAATCATGGACCAATCCCAATTCGTTCAGGGACTCAGAGGTTAGAAAGACCTCGGCTCGGTAGGTGTGGCCGTGGGGATAGGCGCATTTGCCGTTGTAGCCCAAGAGGCGATGCCCGCTGTCAAAGGTGAACTCGATTCTGATTTGGTACATGGTCGGTTGATCGGGGTGTGGCTAGGAGCTACTCCCCTGATTGCCTACTTGGCGCTTCGTTCGGCGGAATATTCCACCGTCACTGCGGTGTGCAGGCCGCCTCTGACCTTGTAGTCGAGGGTGATCTTCATGGACTGGGGCTGGCAAACGGCCACCAGGTCAATGAGCATACGGTTTGCGGCGTGCTCTTGGACGATACCCACATCACGGTAGGAGAGCAGGTAGTACTTCAGCGATTTAAGCTCGATGCAGGAGTCACTGGGCACGTAGGAGATGATCAGATTGCCGTAATCAGGGAGGCCGGTCCATGGGCAGACCGCCGTGAATTCGTCGGTGTCTATCTCAACCTGGGACTGTTGGTTTGGGTACTCATATTGGAAGGTGAGCAGGCAGGAAGGGTCGATGGCCTCCTCGCTCTTTGCGGGCAGTTCTTGGTCAAGACCTACATATTGGTTTTTCAGTTCTTGGATGGTCGCCATGGGGCCTCCGTGGGGTATCAAACGGGAATCTAGAAGTAATGATAGGTGGCCGGGTTGAAGAGTGTCAAAGCGTCTTGCACGGTCACATGCCTAAAGATAATATACGGGCAAGCTTATGGTCCACGCCTGACCATAGAACCCATTAGCATAGTATTTCGCCCATAATCCCCGGTAGGGAGCGTTGCTTTGACACTTGATGACTTGGACGCCATGTCCATCGAACAGGCCCAGGCGCTCTCATTTCAAGAGCGCGACGCACTGCTGGACCTGATAATCGCCAACGGCCTGCACGACTCTACTCCCGAGAACTCGTTCCGTTCCGGCATGTACACCGATTACTTCGATGAAGACATGACGCGGATGCTCAAGGTGAAGGCGGTCAAGGTCTACGTCCGCGGTACCACATCTTCTGGGTTTGACGGCAAAGTCGTGGGCGACAATTTCATGGACCAGTACCGCGCCTGCTTCAGGCACGTTGAAACCACTCTGACCGCCGCCCGCACCAGCTACAGCCGGGTGGTGAACATGGTGATCTTCCTGACAAACATGGACAACTGGGAGAAATTCAACGAGGTCTTTCGCGAGTTTGTGCCCAACCCTCCCTGCCGTGCGGTTATCGGCACCACCGGTCTGGCGTTGAAACCGCTGACCATCGAGATAGTGGACTGTTTCGCCTACCGGGTTTCTGATTAAAAACCTGGCTAAAATCTGGTTCAACCAAAACCTACCGATTTCTGGAGGAAACGATGGCTAACCTGACACTTGCTTATAAGGTCCGTGGTTACAGCACCGGAACCCTGGGACGGGCCATCTGCAACGCCCGAACCCACCATTTCGTGGCCGATGACGGCGGCGGAGACGAGGTCGGGGCCGGAGAGCTTTTCTTCTCCGGTATCTCGGCTTGCGCGGTGAACATGGTAGAACGCTTGGCCAACACCGACAGCATCGACCTGGACTGGATGGACGTTGGCGTGGAGTCCTACCGTGACTCGGACGCGGACCACGGAGACCTGACCCTCTACGACGCCGTCAGGATCAAGTTCGAGATGTGGGGCGTCGACGATGAAGATGCCCATAACTTGGTTGAGACCTGGAAAAAGCGTTGACCCCTTTACGGTTCGGTCGCCGTGGCGACCGCTGATACCACCGTGGAACTGGTTTCCCACACCGAAAAACGCCGATAAAACTAACGGCTGACCGGTTTCAGCCAAGGACGATATATGCGCATCTGCTCTTTTTTGCCCAGCGCCACCGAGATGGTCTATGACCTGGGGCTCAAGGACTCGCTTTACGGCGTGACCCACGAGTGCGACTACCCGCCGGAAGCTCGCGACAAACCCCACGTGGTCCACAGTGTCTTTGAGGATCAGGAGCCGACCAGTGGCGAGATAAGTCGGGTGATTTCAGAGCGGTTGGCCCAGGGTCTTGGTATCTATGAGATCGATACCGAATTGCTCAAAGCCGCCGAGCCGGATCTGCTGATAACCCAGGCCATCTGCGAGGTTTGAGCAATCTCTACTCGGCAGGTTGCCGAGGTGAGTGTGGGACTGGCCAAAGAACCGGAGATATTGTCACTGGACCCGCTGCATATCGGAGACGTGGTTGAAGACATCAACCGGGTCGGGAGGGCCACTGGTACTGAAGCCAAGGCGGCAGAGATAACTGCTGGACTGACCGCACGTATCGAGTCGATAGTCGAGCGTGCCAAAGATGCCGATAACCACCCCAGCGTGCTCCACATCGAGTGGGCTGACCCGATCATGTGCGGCGGCCACTGGGTGCCTGAGATGACCGAGATGGCTGGCGGCACCAATAGTTTTGGGGACAAAGACACCGGCACGCTCAAACTGGACTGGGACGAAGTGGTGGCCAGCCAGCCAGAGATCATCATAATGATGCAGTGCGGGTTTGACGTTAAGCGATGCCTGGAAGACATGCCGATCATGACTGCCAAAGAAGGCTGGGCATCGCTGCCAGCGGTGAAGAACAACCGGGTCTACGTGGTGGATGCCGGTTCCTATCCCAGCCGCTCCGGTCCGAGGTTGGTGACCGGCTTGGAGATCATGGCAGAGATGATCCACCCAGAATTGTTCTCGGGTCTGATACCGGAGACTGCGGCGTTACGCCTCTTTGGAGACCTGACCAAGATCGGTTAGGTCCGGTAATCAGTTCAGGCGCGGGCCCTGGAAGGGGTTTTGCTTGGCCATGCGCTCTCGCAGCGCTTCATTGCCCTGTTTCAGCAAGGGAATCAGGTCAAAGAGCCGGGTTGCAGCAGTTTCCGTGACCAGCAGACTTTGTCGTAGGTGTGGCTCCATATCCAGGCTGGCCGCGATGGCATACGAGAGTGCGATGGGGTCTTCTGGGATGTCCACCCTAGAAGTGTAGCCCCCGGTGAGCGCAGTTAGGTTTCGAACCAGCTCGACGTATTCTTCGTTGACCTGGGGCAGCAACTCGGCACAGCCTTCGCCTTCTATATCCACCAGGTAGCGGACCCGCCCCACCACGTGGGGCACCCGCTGGATAATCTCTTCGATCTCGAACCGCTGCTGTCCCTTGGTCATGATGTTCATTCGACCCTGGTCTAGCATCTCAGATCGGAGTATGCGGGTGGACGTACCGATTCGCTCCGGCTCGGCCGGCGCTCCAACCTCTGGCCCCTCTTTGATCAGGACAACTCCAAAGGGCGCGTCCTTTTCCAGGCACTCCCCGATCATGTCACGGTACCGCTCTTCAAAGATGTGAAGGGGCAGGTCCATGCCAGGAAATAGAACCAGGTTCAAGGGAAATAAAGGTAGTGTGGTGAGCCCGTCTGAGGACTCGTCTTGAGGCTGAGCCATAACACTAGAAGTATATTCCCTGGCGTGACGACAGTACAAGGAGAGCGGGCGTCGCAGTCAGGTGAAAAGTTAAGGCTAACGCCGGTTCTTGGCTCGGCGGACCCTGAAGCTGGTGAGGCCTTTTTGATGCCTGGCCCATCTCAGATAGTCAGAGAACTCCGGGTTGGCCCGCAATGCTGCTATGGAGTTCAGTTCTTTGGCCAGTGTGGACTCGGAAAACATGGCATGGACCTGCCGGTGACAGGTGGGGCACAGCTTGGCCTGGGGGCCGAACTTGCCTCCTCGTGAGCGGGGGATCAGGTGGTGGGAAGTGAATCGAGAGGACTCTCGTTTGCAGAGCGCGCAGAGGTTGGAATCTTCGGACGCGCGTGGCGGCACCAGTGGCCTGATGTCTACCGATGCCCGCCGTACCACTGTATTACGCCTTGTCCGGCACTTCCAATAAGCGCCAACCCGGAAGGTCAACTTGCCAGGCATCGTCTTCCCAGAGCATGGGCAGTATCAGACCGTTCATGGCCCGGCCGTGCTCCACCTCTGTGGTGTCGTCCTGCATGCCAAAGGGAAGAAAGGCAAATGCGTGTAGGTCATCCAGATAGCTGGTGGGAGAGATTCCAAGGTCGGTCAGGTCTTCCAACGGCCAGAGACTGAGCACCGTCTTTCTGAAATCGTCCAGCATCGCTGCCCGCATGGGATGGTCCTGGTTGTATCCGGCGCGGTAGGCATCCTGCATGTTGATCTGGTTCCGAGTGGCCCACACGCCCATTCGCATGCCGCGGGTCTCCTTGGACAACATGGACCAAGCCAAGTCCATATCGCCGTCTCTCACAGCCTCGGCAAATGTTCCTGCACGACCGCCACATTCATCGGGGTACGGGCTTCTTTTTGATCCGGGTATACGCATTGATTTCCTGTGTTGGTGATTTTTAGCGGTGGCTACCAGCCGATGGCGTAGCCGTCTCGCCGTGGGTCTGCGGCTCCGTGGAGAGCGCCGGTCTTGGGGTCCACCTGGATCATCATCTCGCTGCCCTGAGCACCCCAATCAGGCATTATATTCAGTTGGTGGCCTTTTCTTTCTAGAGCTTGGCGCACGTCTGATCCGAACCTGGACTCCATGTGCAACAGATTATCACAGACGTGGGGGACGTTGGACTCGGTTGGGCTATGGGAATTGCGCCACCGAGGTGCTTCCACACACTCGGCAACAGTCATGCCAAAGTCGATCAGGTGGGTGATGACCTGCATGTTGGTCTGCACCTGGGTGTCGGCTCCAGGGGTACCGCAGACCAGCATCAGTTTTCCGCTACCGGCAGCCTTGCCATCGGAGGCTGGGCCATCACCTTCAAATACCATCACCGGGTTCATGGTATGGCGAACCCGTTTGCCGGGCTGGAGGCAGTCCACATGGTCTTCGTCAAGGTGCCAATAGGTCATCCGGTTGTTCAGGAGAATCCCGGTGCCCTCAGCCACGATGCTGGAGCCCAGAGAACTCTGGATACTCTGGAGTTGGCAGACAGCATTGCCCCACTGGTCGACGATCACGAGGCAGGTTGTGTCCTCTTCTTGGACGGCGCCTGCGGTCACGCGTTCGGCGCTGCCAGACCCAGACTGGTAGACCCATGGGTCGCCGTGGGTGGGGTCGGACGCCTTGGCTGGATCGATGAGCTTGGCCCTTTCTTTGGCATACTCTTTGGATATCAATCCCAGAGTGGGCACGTCCGTGTGGTCGGGATCGGCCATGTAGGCTTCCCTGTCGATGAACGCCAGCTTTTTTGCTTCAACCATCAGGTGGATGATTTCGGCTGAGTGGCAGCCCATGGATTGCAGGTCGAACTGCTCCACCATGTTCAACTCTTGGAGCAGCACGTGGCCGCTAGAGTTGGGCGGCGCTTCGTAGACCGAGTGCCCGCGATAACTGGTAGAGATTGGAGCCTCCCAGCGGGAATGGCAATCGGCCAGGTCTTTCATGGAGATCAAGCCGCCCTGTTCGTCGGAGAACTTGACAATGGATTGGGCGATTTCACCGGTGTAGAAGGCGTTCCGGCCACCATCAACGATGGCCCTGAAGGTTTTGGCCAGGTCTTTTTGGTAGAGAATCTCACCAGGTTGCATCGGTTTGCCACCGGGGGCAAAGATGGCTTGTGAAGCCGGGAATTCGCACAGCAGTGAATCGCCTGCGATAACGCGTGACAATACATGAGTAGTGGGGAAGCCATTGTCGGCAAGGTCGATTGCCGTAGCGAATAGCTCTGATCGTTGCAGGGTGCCGTATTTCTCGTGGGCAGCCATCCAGCCATCCACCAAGCCAGGCACGGAAATTGACATGATCCCTTTGGCGGGAATGCCGTTGGACCGGTACCACTCCACGTCTGTGGCGTAGGGAGCTGCGCCGGTGGCGTTGCAGATGTCTATCTTATTCTCGGCCTTGTTGTAGATCATGATGTAGCCGTCACCGCCGACGCCGGACATGTTTGGCTCAACCACATTCAACGCAGCGGCAGTGGCGATGGCCGCATCCACAGCGTTACCGCCCTTCTGCAAGACGGCCATCCCTGCCTGAGCTGCCAAGGGTTGTCCAGCGCACACCATCCCGTTACGCCCCATTACCACTGGACGATTGGACTCAAACTTAATGCCGTGCGGTGTCTGCACCATGATTGATTTTCTCCTGCAAAGTGGAATCTTCTAATTTGAAAGTACGGTTTGAGTAATCACTTTCAGGCGTTGGATTCAGTTCTCTTCAGATTGCTTCTTCAAGACCTTTTATCTCAGCCAAGACACGATTATTCCAAAACCGAATGAACGAAAACCATAGCCACTTAAGTATTATGAGCGTGGCGAATCATACTCAACCGCCTTTGAGCGCTGTCCGCCGTCTAACTTTATCACTTGGCGAATCTCAGGGCACGCAAAGTCGATGATGTGTGGACCGCTAGCGTGCTGCCGTCATAACCGCAGCCCAAAGACTTGTCAGTTACGCAGGTCAAATCAACGGACTGGTTCAGCGTCGGTCGGGTTCCTACGCAGTCGTTTGGCACGGAATATTTTTGGCTTTTGGTTCCTTATGTGGGGTTTTGGTTTAGAGGATTCTGTTTGCGGGGCAAGCGATTGCTGTCATCCTGATTTGGGTGTCGGACAAGTGGCAGCTTAACAAGCTAGCTTCAAAACTAAAAAGAGCTCCAGAAGTCTGAAGCTCTTTAATTGGCTACTCAGTTATGAGGGCTTTGGCTTAGTGGCCGCCGCAGCCGCACTGGCCTCCGCCGCCGCCGCAACCACCGCCTCCGCTGCCGCAGGCGCATCCGCCGCCGCAACCGCCAGCGCTGGAGAACATTGGGTTGTTAATTACGAACCCGACCTGCCCGCCCAGATTCTCAACGTAGTCAATTGTTGCCTCTTCCAAGAAGGGCGCACTGTCGGAGTCCATAAGGAAATTGACTCCCTCTTTGGCCATGACTGTGTCATCAGACTGGGTCTCATTTTCCATGGTTAGCATATATTGAAGGCCGCCTGTTTCGGCGGGTATGGCTACTACCCGCAACGACCCGTTAATTTCACCTTGTTCTTCCATGACTTCCTTGAGCTTCTCTATGGCGAGAGTCGTAACTTCCATTTGCCTATTCTCCTTGGGAGCCTGTGTGGGGAAGATTTCCGGAACGTTTGGTATCCGGACTTGTAGTTAGTAAAGCTAACACAGCGGGAAATACTCAGTCAACGCCGCAAAGCGCGAGCTCGGGCTATTGTGGCTAGGATATAAAGGAAAAAACACGGAGGCGATTACCAGGGTGTTAGGCCTGCGCTAACACCCTGGTAATCGCATTTCTACTCTCAATTCTCTGTGGGCAGTGGCGCCAGTCTGAACGACGCCTCTATGGATACAACTAAGACGCCAATTGGAGCGGATGATGGGACGCAGTTTGAGAATAACCACGCTATTCCCACTGGTACACAGCAGACGCTCGTCATTGATGTCTCAAGGAAAAACCTCACCCTGGCTAGAGCGTTGTTCGGATCCACAACAAAAGCTTACCCAGACAAATCCGATATATATATTCTTTGCCAGTAGAGCGGGCAACGCTGACCCCGCTAGCAAAGATCTGAAATCGATCAGCCGGTCTTGAGCCCTTATCCGTCGATGCTGATCTCGACGCGGACGTTCATTTAATGCTTGAGCCCCACAAATACAGCCTAATAAATGGTTCGGAATCTGTGGGTTATGCCGCAGCTGTCCGGCACCAATT
>MDTC01235163.1_pt1 | contig 17400 bp, 20 predicted proteins | sample 811181 | NCBI WGS metagenome assembly MDTC01 (sample SAMN05326644, study PRJNA326480) | marine metagenome | isolation source: seawater | place: Pacific Ocean: North | collected 2011 | reverse complement strand
AGGGATTCGATGGAGTCAGGGAAGCGGGATTGGCTGGGGGGCTTGGATCGGCTCACTGGGCTAAGCGAGGGCGAAGAGCGATTGGTGGTTCGGGCCAATGAATGTCTCGATGCGATTGTGGAGTTGCCGGAGTGGCAGCGGAATTCGGTGCGGAAGGTGGTGAGGATTATTACCGAAGGGCAGAGTTGGGATTTGGTGCGATTTGAAGGTGAGGGGCTGGTGCGACTGGATGGGGATGAAGAATTGCACCGATATACCTATCAGGTTGCCGGGTGTGTCGGGGAGTTTTGGACGGAGTTGGGATTTGGATGTGATGAGAATTTCGCCTCGAAGACAGAGGCGCAGATGCTGGAGTGGGGACGGGATTTCGGGAGGAGCTTGCAGCTGATCAATATTCTGCGGGATGTGTCCGAAGACTTGGAGAATGGACGCTGCTATCTTCCAGGAGAAGGGAAGCCTGAGGAAGAGGAATTGATGCTCTTGCGGAGGAAGTGGATTGAAGAGGCCTCAGCAGGGTTCGATTCCGCGGAGAAATACGCGCGGGCCTTACATGGCAAACGGATGCGTTTTGCGACGATTCTTCCAGCGATGATCGGGCGAAGAACTTTGGAATTACTGGAGGCCGCGAATTGGGAGGAATGGCAGGGAAGGTTGAAAGTATCACGGTCTGAGGTCAAAAAGATGATGCTCGGAGCGGTGAAGTTTGCGATTTGGGAGTAAAAATCACTTTACCAAACATCTTTTCCCTGTGCACGTGTCGGGGCATACTGAACTCCGTAAGTGATGGTAGAAACCTGGCAGCAAATTGCACTCGGCATCCTGGTGGTCGTCGTGTTCGCGAGCTTCGTTAAAGAATGGCTCTCGCCTGAGGTCGTTGCAATTGGGGCTTTGGTAATTTGTGTGTTGATCGGAGTCTTGCCGATTGCAGTGGCCGCACCTTCTCCGGAATTGACGGGGGATGAATTGGCGGCTGCAATGAAAAAGTTTCAAGCAGATGCCTTGAGGGTCTTTGCTCATCCTGCGCCGATTACGGTAGCTTGTATGTTCGTCATGAGCGAAGCCCTAGAGAGAACCGGGGTCATCGAGACACTTGGTTATTGGTTTGAAAAGACCGCCGGGTCCAGTCCGACGAGGATGTTGGTGGTGATGATTCTCTTGGTAGCCGGCTTATCGGGCTTCATGAACAACACACCTGTCGTGGTGGTGTTTCTTCCGATTGTATTGGCGATTTGCCGTCGCAAGGATTGGATGGCATCTCGTTTTTTGATTCCGTTGTCTTATGCCGCGATTGCGGGCGGGACGATGACAATCATCGGAACCTCCACCAACCTCGTGGCCTCGGGAATAGCGGCCAAAAGGGATCCGGATGTGGTATTCGAGATGTTCGACGTGACTCCACTGGGGATTGTCTTCGTATTCGTGACCTTTGTTTATTTGGTGCTCTTTGGGAAAAAGGTTCTCCCGGATCGAGCGACCCTGGCAACGCTGATCGATAGCGAGTCCTCGAGGGAATACATTACCTACGCCATCGTTTCTGGGGGCTCACCGTTGATTGGCCAAAATTTCATCGATAGCTCGATGAAGAAGTCAAACAAAGCGCGGGTTCTCGACATCATTCGGGATGGGCAGCGACTTAAAAAATCCCTTGATGAGGTTATTTTTAAAGAAGGAGACGAGATTATTCTCAAAGGAAAATTGCAAGGCTTGATGAACTTCGGGGAGGACTCCGGAGTCAGTCTGAAGGCTGAGGAAGATTTGGGGCTGGAGGGGATTCGAACTGAGTCGGCGGTCTTGATGGAAGGCATTATCGGTCCGGATTCCACGATGGCGGGAAAGAGCCTGAAGGAGTTGAATTTCCGTCAGCAGTTTGGGGTGCTCATTGTCGCTGTTCACCGTCGAGGAAGGAATCTTCAGGAGCGCTTTGAAGACGTTAAGCTGGCCTTTGGTGACACCTTGCTGGTTCAGGGTTCGGGACGCCGAATGCAGCAGCTTTTTCAGCTGAAGGATTTCATTAACCTAAGTGAGCCGAAGCAAATAACAGTGAGGCCGAAGAAAGCGCCGTTCGCAATTCTGGCGATCCTGGCCTTCATGATCATCGGAATGCTTGGTGGGGTTGGGTTGATTCCGAAAGTTCCTATCGTCTTGATTGCGCTTTCGGCGGCGTTTTTCGTTTTGGTGACTCGTTGTTTGGAGCCCTCCGAGGCTTATGAGGCGATCGATTGGAAGGTTCTCTTCTTGATTTTTGGAATGCTGGGGCTGGGGCAGGCGATGGATTATTCCGGAGTGGCGCAGTTAATGGCGCTCAAAGTGGTTGGGATCATGCAGGGAATGGACCCGCGTTTGATGATTGCCATTGTTTATCTGCTCGCCGCGGTGATGACCGAAATGGTGAGCAACAATGCCGTGGCAGCCTTACTTACTCCTTTGTCGATGATTGTGGCTTATGAGCTTGGTGTTGATCCTCGGCCATTCGTGGCGGCGGTAATGTTTGGTTCTTCCGCAAGTTTTTCCACTCCGATTGGATATCAAACAAATACCTTTGTGTATGGCGCAGGTGGTTACAAGTTCGGGGATTTCTTCCGCGCCGGGCTGCCGCTGGCCTTGGTCTTGTGGGTTGTTGCCAGCTTCCTGATTCCGGTGATTTGGCCCTTGTAAATGGGCTGAGTGGGAAATTCCTCGACCCATAGTTGACCGGGAGGGGCGGGGGCGTTAAGGAATCCTCAGCAATGAAAGACCCCATCACCGTTTCAGTGACCGGAGCCGCCGGACAAATTGGCTACGCTCTTCTCTCCCGTATCGCTTCAGGTTCCATGTTTGGGCCGGATCAGCCGGTGAATCTCCGTCTGATTGAGATTGAACCTGCGATGGGTGCTCTCAAAGGCACCGTCATGGAGCTCGATGACTGTGCCTTCCCCCTCCTCAACGAAATCGTTCCCACCTGTGATTTGGCCGAGGGATTCCGCGGAACCAATTGGGCTCTTCTTGTTGGATCAGTGCCACGTGGCCCGGGTATGGAGCGTAATGATCTTCTCGGAATCAATGGAAAGATTTTCACTGGTCAAGGACAGGCCATCGCGGGCAATGCGGCATCGAACGTTCGCACGCTTGTTGTGGGAAATCCCTGTAACACAAACTGCCTGATCGCGATGAATAACGCTGCCGGAGTCCCCAAGGAGCAGTTCTTTGCCATGACTCGTCTCGATGAAAATCGTGCCAAGAGCCAGCTCGCAGCCAAGGCAGGGTTGCATAGTAGTTCCGTGAGCAATCTTTGTATCTGGGGCAATCATTCGGCGACCCAGTATCCTGACTTCACCAATGCCAAAATTAATGGGCAATCTGTTCCCAAGGTTATCACCGATCGTGCTTGGCTTGAAGGTGAATTTATCAGCACCGTGCAGCAGCGTGGTGCGGCGATTATCAAGGCACGTGGAGCAAGCTCAGCGGCTTCGGCTGCGAATGGTGTCGTGGATACCGTGCGCTCGTTGACAACTGAAACTCCTGCGGGAGACTGGACGAGCGTCGCGGTTTGCTCTGATGGATCGTATGGTATTCCTGAAGGCTTGATTGCTTCCATGCCCATCCGCACCGATGGATCGAATTGGGAAGTGGTTCAGGGCGTTGAGCTTGATGAATTCTCCCAGGGTAAGCTCGACGCTTCTGTCGCTGAGCTTTCCGACGAGCGTGAGGCTGTTTCAGACCTTATTCCCTCTTAACTAATTTCATGGCTTCACCATTGGTCATTGCCGGGCGGGAGTTTTCTTCCCGTCTCATGCTTGGGACGGGTAAGTTTCCCTCCCACGAGAAAATGCGTGATGCTCTGGCTGTCAGTGGGACTGAGATTGTGACCGTGGCTTTGCGGCGGGCGGATCTCAGTGGCCAGAAAGATCCTTTTTCCAATATTCTCGAGTTCATTGATCCCGGGAAATATTTGCTTTTGCCAAATACCAGCGGGGCGATGAATGCCGAAGAGGCGATTCGTTTGACCCGATTGGCAGCAGCTGCGGGGTTGCCGAAGTGGGTGAAGTTGGAGATTCACCCGGATCCGACTTATTTACTACCCGATCCCATTGAAACGCTCAAAGCGGCGGAACAATTAGTGAAGGAGGACTTTACCGTTCTTCCCTATATTAATGCCGATCCAGTCTTGGCAAAACGGCTTCAAGAGGTTGGGGTCGCGACGGTAATGCCATTGGGCGCGCCTATTGGAAGTAACCGTGGGATTTCGACCCGTGATCAGATTCAAATCATTATTGATCAGGCCGAGGTCCCGGTCGTGATTGATGCAGGGATTGGCGTGCCGAGTCACGCCGCGGAAGCAATGGAATTGGGTGCTGATGCGGTTCTTGTCAATACGGCGATCGCAATTGCCTCGGATCCTTGTCGGATGGGAGAGGCTTTTAAGAAAGCAGTCGAGGCGGGCCGTGAGGCCTACGAATTGGGACTCCCCGAGGTGATGGAATCGGCTTCTGCTACGAGCCCGTTGACGGGTTTTTTAGCTGATTAAAGCAGCTCAGCTCCTGGGGTAAGCCGGATTAATTTTGAAAAATTGCTTTCCGATTTTGAGGACGCCAGGGAGGCTTTTGAATTTTTTTGGAGAGAACTCGGATCGCGGCATGGTGAGGATTATAGAGTCGTCGGTTCCTCGGCTGATTTTTTGCGGTTGATCCGAAGAGACCTGTCCGTCGCTGGAGAAGAAGTAGACTTTTTTTGACTTGGGAATTGCCGGGGAGGATAACTTCAATTCGATTTGTTGATGACCCCGTACCGAGCTTATCAGCTTGGGATTTTTTTTGGGGATCTCCTTGCTGGCAGTATTGATGAGCGCAGTGGCGTGAGGGTCGGGGATAGGTTTTCGAGTGACGGGGAGAGTGAGCTCGAACGATTGAAAGTTAGGAAAACAGCCTCGCGCACAGCACATCCAGTTGGCATCGACCTTCAGGGTGACTGTTTTGGTTTCGATCTTGGCGGGAGGAGTGAGCGTGACCAGTAAGGTGACGTCTCGTTCGTAACCATGGCAGGGGTATTCTGCCATAAAGGTATTCTCAGGATAAGGCCATCTGATTTCGGAAGCGGTGAAGCCTTGCGGCAGTTTCCATTCGAGGGAAGTGGGGACCCCAACTATTCCCGGTTCTCTCCAGTAGGTGTGGAATCCGGTGTGGTGATGAATGTGGAACCCGATGGTGAGGGGCGCATCGGGCGTAATGCTACGGGACTCTGAAATCAGCGCGACATCAAGGCCGGGTCCGTCCAATTGGGCATCGTAGGCGGAGGTGGTTTGCACAAAAGCCAAAGTGAGAATGAGTATCGACCAAATCATCTCAATAAAAGTGTTCGCGAATGATTTTGATAGCAAGTCGCTTTACTTGGCCGGGATTAGGAGAGTGGCACCGATTCGGATGTTGGTTCCGCTTAATTTGTTCGCTCTTTGAATAGCCGAGACGCTTACTCCGTATCTCCTGGAGAGTCCGTAGAGAGTATCGCCTTTTACAACCGTATGACGGCGTGACATCGATTTCACCCTGACCGGTTTTGGTTTAACTTTGGGCTTGGGGCGGTATGTCGGCTTCGGTGCCGGACGTTTTGCCTCTTGTGGGTTTTTGTAGACTTGGCGCGTTGGTTTCTCATTTCCAACAACTTTGGGCTCTTCGGTCTTTTTCTTGCTGAACCAGAAGCGATTTCTCTTGGGTGGATTGTCAGCCCAGGCTTCGATGTAATTTCCGTCTTCGTCAAAGGGGCCAATGGCGGGATTGTAGTCGGGAGTTCGTCTACTCGAACAACTCACCAAAAAGAAACTGAGTGCGAGGGTGGAAAAGAGAGTGAAGGCGTTGTTCAGCATCGCTGGAAACTAAATAGCAAAGAAATCAAGAAGAACAAACATTAGTTAAGAATGGCGAACTACCTAATCTCGGTCCCGATTCCCGATTGGGTGAAAATTTCGAGTAAAAGGGTGTGCGGAGTACGGCCATCAATAAAGTGGACCTTTTCAACTCCGCTCTCGAGGGCTCCCAAAGCGGAGGTGATTTTTGGGATCATCCCACCGGAGATGATCCCGTCGTCGATAAGCTTCTGTGCTTCTGCACTGCTGACAGATTCAATGAGAGTGGAGTGGTCGGATGGGTCGCGAAGCAGGCCCGGAACGTCGGAAAGGTATACCAATTTGGCTGGTTTGAGGGCGCAGGCAAGGGCTGCTGCGGCCAAATCCGCGTTGATGTTGTGGGGTTCTCCGGTTTCTTCGTGCTTTCCGAGCGGGGAAATGACCGGAACCAATCCAGCACTGATGGCGTAGAGGATGTCCTCAATGTGGCAGGAGGTGGCCTGGCCGACCCTTCCGATATCAACCGGGGCTCCGGAGTTGTCTTTGCCGAAAAGTTGTTTGGCTGTAAAAACTGAAAGTCCGTGGATTGAAGCGGCTTTGCCGCCGAATTTGTTAATTGTTTCAACAAGTCCCGCGTTGATGCTCTGATGCAGGGTTTCTTCGACAATCTTGATGGCCTCGGGCGTGGTAATGCGGAATCCCCCGACAAATTTGGCTTCGAGCCCGGCTTCGCTCATCGCTGCGGAGATAGCTTTTCCGCCACCATGAACGATGACGGGGCTAATTCCGGCATTCTCGAGAAAAACGATATCCCTCATGACTTCATGGACCAGCCCGGGGTTGTCCATAGCGGACCCTCCCATTTTGATCAGAAAGGTTTTCCCCCTAAATCGTTGCAGATAGGGAAGCGCATCAATCAGAACCCGCGCTTTTTCGGTGGCTGTCATCATGGCGGTAACATAATGAAGAGAGGCTGTCTTGACCAATGAGAAAGCGGCGCTATCTAAGGTTTCATGAAGCGAGTGGTTGAACCGGAGTTATTGGACGGACTCTCCGGCGATGACCCGGGGGCCATTCGGAGTCGTCGGGATCTTCGCATGATCAATAGGTTTATGGGTAATGAGGGTTGGATTCAAAGGCAAATTGAGGAAGGGGAGTCTATGGTGGAATTGGGTGCAGGGACGGGAGAACTAACGGGCAAGTTGAGCGATACTGGAAAGGTGACGGGATTGGATTTTCAGGAAAAACCCCGGGATCTGAAAGTTGGTTGGAAGCAGGGTGATCTTTTTGAAACGATGCCCGATTGTCCCGGAGACACCGCTGTGGCAAATTTGATTCTCCATCATTTCGATGATGAACAATTAAAACGGCTCGGTGGTTTCATTGGCTCCCGAAAGAAGTTTGTCGCGGTTGAGCCGTATCGCTCATATCGCTCGCTGTTCCAGGGAAGTCTTCTTTGGCCTGCGATCAACGCGGTGACAAAACATGACATGATGGTGAGTATTCGGGCGGGGTTTCGGAGAGGTGAGCTTTCCGTATTGCTGCAGTTGGGAGAGCGTTGGCAATGGCGGGAGGAGGTGTCGTTTTTCGGCGGAATTCGTGTAGTAGCGTGGCGGGAATGAAGGAGATCGAAATTGTGGGAGGCGGCCTGGCCGGACTTGCGCTGGGGATTGCCATGCGGAGGAGAGAGGTCCCCGTAATTCTGCGCGAAGCAACGACCTATCCGCGACATCGGGTTTGCGGGGAATTTATTAACGGAGTGACCATTGAGACATTGGAGAATCTGGGTATTGCTCACTTGTTTTTCGATGCTTTGCAGCACGAAAAAACGCGCTGGTGGGTGGGAGATGAGAAGGTTTTGGAAGCGCGGCTATCGAAGCCCGCTCTCGGGATGTCCCGATGGGAAATGGACGAACGCTTGAGACAGGAATTTGAGCTATTGGGGGGTAATTTATTCGTCAATGATCGCGTTGACCGGGAGGCCCTGGAAGGGCGGGTTTGGACAGCTGGTAGAAGGTTGGAAAAGGGCACGCCTTGGTTGGGATTAAAGGCTCACTTTGACGGCGTTCCCCTCGATGGGTATTTGGAGATGCATCTGGGGAATGGAGGCTATGTTGGACTGACTCCGATAGAAGGCGATGGCTCCAAAATCAACGTTTGTGGTCTTTTTCGAGGGGCGAAGATGGGAAAGGGAAACCCTTTACTCAATGCTCTGGATGAGTGCGGGTTGGAGAGGCTGGTTGATCGACTACGGGGTGGAGAGATGAATCAAAAATCGCTCACAGGAATTAGCGGATTACGATTGGGAAGTCAGCAAGTGGAGCATGAATTGTGCGTGCTCGGAGATGCGGAGAGAATGATTCCTCCCTTTACGGGCAATGGAATGTCGATGGCCTTTGAATCTGCGGAATGCGCACTGGAGCCATTGATGATTTATGCGCAGCAGGGAGCAGCCTGGGATGCGACCCGTAAGAGGATTCTGCTTAATCTTGAAGAGCGTTTTGGGCGCCGCGTCCGGCTGGCACTGAGCTTACATCGTATTCTTACAAATCGCGTCGGACGGAAGGGGATTTCCCTTGCGGCGAAGTGTGGAATGTTGCCCTTTGAGTGGCTCCATCGGAAGCTCTGTTAGACCACCGCTATTCTCCAGTGAGGAGGTAGTAATGGTACATGTAGAATTCCTGGAAGAGGAACCTCGCCTTGGCTTCGGTGGACTGGAATCGTGTCGATTTCGTGGCCGAGGCATAGACTTTGATTCCGAGGTTGTCAGCCATGCGCCGAGCTCGTTTTATGTGCCATGGGTCACTTACCAGAAGAGCGGTTTTCCATCCTTCTTTCTGAAGGATTTTTTTGGCTTCGGAAAGGTTTTCGTAAGTTTTGGTTGATTCAGATTCTACACGAATTGCCGATGCCGGCACTCCTAGGGAAAGGCAGTAATCGAAGCTGACTTTGGACTCGGAGAAGTCTGCGCCTTTTCCAAACCCCCCTGTTAAAATCAGGGCGTTGACTCTCTTTGATTTGAAAAGTTCGATTGCGTGGTTGAGTCGTTCTCTGAGAACGGGAGATGGTTTGTCATGCCATGCGGCGGCACCTAGGACGATGGCACAGTCGGCAGTTCTATTCCGGTCGAGATGACCTACGCGATGAATATCCCAAAGCTGCCCGCCAACATAAGCCAGCGACAGGATCAGGATAAGAAAAAGGATGCGGCGACGGCGCATGAATCAAGAGGTTCGAGGGGAAACTAGTCCATGTGAGAAAAAGGAAAAGTGGAAAGCCTTATCCTTTTTGATAAGTGAGGAAAAATTCTCCTTCAGCACCTTCTTCGAGAATATCCAGATGGTAGTGCCTCGATGCAGGGAGATAGTCTCCGGGGAGTCCGGTGATGCCGGGAGCTTTTTGACCGCCAAAGATCGAATGGCTGGCCAGAGTGAAATGAATGGTATCTACCAAATTCAGCTGGAAGAGATTTTTGACCAAGTTTCCTCCTCCCTCACAGAGAAGTGTTTCAATTTGGGTTTCGTGGTCGAGCCAAGACAGCCACTCGGCAAGATCAAATTGATGGATGGTGGCGGGAAATGACGAAAGATCAGCGATACTTGAAGTGATAATGTGACGAGATCCTCCCGCGGACTGGAAAAAGGGATGTTGGGGGTCAAGTAGGCCTTTTTCCGTGATGACACAGCGCCAGGGTTGTTCTTGTGGCGAGAGACCGGGAATGGTCATGGTCATTTGGTCGGCCTCGAGGGTGTTCCGGCCCACCAGAATGGCATCGGCCTGTTTTCTGATGTCATGAAGTCGTTCCAAATCCAGTCTGGAAGTGAAGTGGGCGGGTGTCTTGGCGCGGGTGGAAATCTTCCCATCGGCGCTGACAGCAAAATTAATCATGATCTTGAGGCCCATCTTTGGGATCGAATTTGTCCCCAGTTATTTGATTTGCAAGCACCAGTCTCAGGGAAAAGGTTGGTCAGTTCGAAAATTATTCGCTAGACATAGGCTTCGTTGATGAATTTTTTACGATGGACCACGTCAAAGTCTGTGATGGCACCAATTGGTGCTTCTCCCGATGCAGGTTCGTCGGATCAGGAAATCCCTGATCTTGAACTAATTAAGGCCTGCCAAGGAGGAGATTCCAGGGCTTTCGAGTCATTGGTGACACGCCATCGTGGAAAGGTTTATGCTATGGTTCAAAATATGATCAGAAACGAGGCCGACGCCTGGGATTTGTCCCAGGAAGTCTTTCTCAAAGTTTGGAAAGCGCTCCCGAAATTCGAGGCACGGGCCAAATTCTCGACGTGGCTTTACCGTATCACCCACAATGTGGTCTATGATTGGCTGCGCAAACGCAAGATTGATGTCGCCGGAGAACTCGATGATGGAATTCTTAATCAGTCTGATATTGCGGCTGGAGCGAGAACTTCGCCAGTTTATCAGGCGCGTCCTGATGAAGCGCTGCAAAATAGCGAACTAGGATCGAAAATCAATCGAGCCCTTGCCGCGCTGAATACCGAACACCGCGAAACGATCGTTCTCCGAGAAGTTCAGGGCCTTGATTACAAGGAAATCGCCAAAGTAATGGAATGTTCTCTTGGAACGGTGATGAGTCGCCTCTATTACGCACGTAAAAAACTACAATCCCTACTGAGTGATGAAAAAGGAACAAACTGAAGAACTCTTTGTGAAATGGGTTGATGGACGTCTCAATGATGAGGAACAGAATCAACTCGATGAATTGTTTGCCGCAGATCCTAAACTCGAAGCCGAATTGACCGGTGCGAAGGAGGTGACCGCTGTCCTGCAAAGCGAAATTCCCAAATCGTCGGAGCCGCCATACCCCGACTTTTTTAATAGTCAGCTGATGCGCAAGGTTGATTTGGAAATTGCAGCCCAGCGTCCTGCGGAAAAAGTGGCGCGATGGTGGGAGTCTTTGCGATGGGCTTGGGCGCCGGCCGGGGCTCTCGCTTTGGTCCTGGCCTTCTTCGCCGGACAGAGAATGTCTCCTCAAGGAAATGGTGGGGTCGCTGATCGTGGGGTTGCGGATTCGTCTGAGAAATCAGAGGAGCTACCAAACGTGTATTTTGCGGAGAAGTCGCTCACCGCCGAAGTTATCGCCGATGCGGATGGCAAAGTCTCTGCGATTGTCGTCGAGGGAATCGCGGCGATCAGTGATGATATTGATTTTTCCAGAGCTGACCGTACCACAAGTTTGCCTGCCCGGTATTTGCAGTCTGAAGAACGTCGCCTCCAGTAATTTAATTTATGAAATTCCTCGCGCTCATCTCTGTAGCAATTCTGCTGATTGCTGATCTCTTGGCCCAGGACCCCGGGATGGAGCCGATCGGCTCGCTCGGGGTTGAGTTGTTTTACGCCACGAATGAGGACGTGAAACTTGCGGGAGATCAGGCGCAGGAAGTTGCGAAAGAGCAAGTGAAGGCTCTCAAAGGAATCAAGGAGCTCTCATTTAGCGATTATCGCCGCCTGGGAGCAGATCGTCCGACGATCCTGCGAGGATATGAAAGCTGGGCCACTCCCTTGAAGCCATCGAAAGAGATTTTGGTGAGTTTTCAGCCTATAAAGCGCGAGGGGCCGGGTAGAATACAGATGGTTTTGGAGTATTGGCAGTCCAAGCGAAAGGTCTTCAGTACGAATCCGGTTTTGATAAAAGGGAAATCGCTCTACTTTTTAGGACCGGAATGGCGCAAGGGTCGCTTGATTCTTGCTGTCAAAATTCTAAGTTTAAAAGATTGATGCAAAAATATCTTCTCTCACTTCTTTCCATTGGTGCGCTCTCCGCGGAAATGGTGTTCGATACCAAGCTGATCGAATTGAAAGTGGGGGTTGATGAACAGTCAGTGACGGCAGAGTTTCCTTTCGAGATCAAAGGAGAGGATGCAGTGATCAAAAATTACGACGCTCCTTGTTCCTGCCTAAAAGCGAAGATTTATCCGCTCAACAATGATCGCAGCACCAAGTTGAAATGGAAAGTTGGCGACACCGGAAAGGTCATTGGTAAGTTCAATCTCGGAAATTTTAAAGGAACGGTAGATAAATCGATTGTTCTTAATTTTCGAGGGAATCAGGAATCGTCCAAGCTCACCGTAAGGGTAAGTATTCCCGAGTTGTTCAAAATTGAGCCACCGACCCAGCAATGGGATTTAGGTGGCGGGCTGGAATCCAAGACTTATAAGATCACCGTCAATCATAGCGAGCCGATTCATATTCTAGAAGATACGGGAACGAGTGAAAATTTCCCCTACATTATCAAGAGAATAAAAGATGGTTGGGAGTATGAAGTCGTGGTGACTCCAACTCAGGATAAAACTCCGGGGATGGGAATGATTCGCTTTTACACCGATAGTAAATCGAAGCGATTTCAGCGGAGTCAGATTTTCGCGGTGATGCGGACTCCTCGTCCTGCGGCCGCTGAGACGTCGCCGTGACTAAATGAATCGGCTACTTATTTCAATTTGCGTCCTGATGACTTTGTCAGCGATGGCGGCGTTGATCACATGGGGTGTGGTGGGATCCCCTGATCGAAGGGTTCCGTGTCTTGAAGAAGATTTAGCGGAGCACCACGTATGTCTGGAGACGGTTCGGGAGTGGCCTTCCGAAACTATCCTTTGGGTTGATGCCCGGAAGCGTGAGTTTTGGGAGAAAGGAGGAGTAGGGGGGGCGGTCCTCGTGAACGAGCATGAGGATTGGGGTGAAATGGTGGCTGACTTTGCCGCGGAAGTTTTTGGTGACGGTGAGGTAAAGCTGCGTGTCGTAGTCTTTTGCGACAAGGCTGGGTGTGATTCTAGCAGGGTTGTTGCCGATCGACTTCGAGAGGAGATGTCTCGGGATTTTGGATTTGAAGTCTTTGTCCTACACGGTGGCATCAAGGCCTTGGAGCAGGAAGGGAAAGAGAGCGGGTAAGTTTATTCGAGGCGGGGAGATTGGATACCGACAACTTCGAGGAAGGGTTTCGAAGGGTTGAGGGTGAGATTCCATTTCACGGTCACAGTTCCCGGAATGCGTGTCCCCGGGGTGTTGTGTTTTTTGAGCTTCTGAAACAAAGGTGAATTTTGAGCGAGGTATGCAGTCGAGAGAGGGTTTGCTTCGGCATTCATGTTGCGGAAGAAGATAAGCCTAGCCATCGAGTCGCTGTTGGGGATGTCGTCGAAGCAGTATGCGGATGATTCGATAATTGTCTGAAACGTGAGTGGCTCAGGCGAGAGGTTTTCATTGAGCTTGGTGACTGGCGCTTGCAGGAGGTCTAGAAAAAACGAGGTATCGACTTTCGGCGTACTATTACTTGCAGAAGTCACGACTTTAACGGTCAGTGAATTCACCTCTTTCGCCAGAGGTGTTCTGAAAGAAATTGTGTAGTAGCTTTCTGTATTTTGGGAGTCGGCGAGAGTGAGTTTTGACTCAACCTGGGGTGGGTGGCTCTCGGGAAAAGGTCCAGAGAGTATTGATTGGCGAAGCTCGTCTGCGGAACGAGAGCCTCTTGTCATGAAAGATTGGCGAGCATCGAGGGTTTTCGCAGCGAGGAAATGTTTCAGGCTAGCGCGCGGAGAATTGGCAATTGAGTTCTCTTCAAAAGGGTCGGGAGTAGGCTCTGCCGCTCTTGGGGCAGGATTGGACGGTGGGGTAACCGAAATTGGTGTAGGGGTAGGAGGAATTGGGAAAGGATCCGTTTTCTTGGTCGGGTTGGAGGGGCCTTCTTCAATCTTATGGGCTTGAGGGAAGAGCTTGGATGGGATCGTTCTCCAGTGAGGAACGAGATTGAGAAAACTGAGAATCAAATAAGAGACGATGGTCAGAAAAATCAGGAAGAGGATAGTCGTCCAACATCCACTATTTTTTTTCTGCACCTCGACATCTTCGGGCCAATTTTGCTCTGCTGGGATATCCTCCGGCTCCTTGGGCGGGGCGGGAATCTTTCGTTGAGGGGCGATGGGGAGGGAATCTTTTGCGGGAGGACTCTGGCGGGATTCTGGCCAGGCGGGAGTTGGGGTATTGCGCAAAGGGCGAGGGACGGGAGAGGGAGAAGTGATAACCGCTCCGCAATGTGGACAAGGACCACTTATGCCGGCGTCGCTCTTTGGGACAAGTAGACTGACCTGGCAATTCGGGCAGTTAAATTCAAGAGTGTCGGAAGCGGGCATGAGGTAGAAGTAACTCCGCTAAAAATTAGAGGCTGCGGAACTTAAGTCAATCGGCATCCGTTGGGTTCAGATTCGAAAAATTGGGCTCTGTCTGGTAACCGGGCCCATTCACGGAATCTAATTGGTTGGCCTATCGTTCGTTGGGGTTTTCCCCTGAAGCGATTGCGAGAGACTTGTCTTCCTCGGGAAGGAAGGGTTTGAAGCGCGTCTTGTCAATAGCCTTCATGTAAGCTTCTTGCGGAGAGATCATTCCTGCTTGGAGTTTCTCCCAAATTGCTTCGTCCATGAACTGCATCCCTTCGGCTTTACCTCCGATGATGACATCAAAGAGCTTCTGGGTGGCGCCCTCGCGAATAATGGCAGCGACCGCTGGAGTTGCGAAGAGTATTTCATTCACGGCAGTTCGGCCGGGTTTGTCGACCCGCTTGCAAAGAAGCTGGGCAACCACTCCACGGAGGGAAGCTGCAAGCATGGTGCGGACCTGCGACTGCTGGTCGGCGGGGAATACGTCAATGATACGGTCAACGGTCTTGCGGGCGTTGTTGGTGTGCAGCGTTCCGAAGACGAGAAGACCAGTCTCTGCGGCGGTGAGCGCGAGAGAGATTGTTTCAAGATCCCGCATCTCACCCACGAGGACGATATCGGCGTCTTCCCGGAGAGATGCACGCAACCCGTCGGCGAAACTTGGCGTTTGGATGGGAACCTCACGCTGAGTAATGATGGATTGCTTGCTTCGGTGTACGAATTCGATCGGTTCCTCAATGGTAATGATGTGGCGGCTGAAATTGGTGTTAATGTAGTCGAGCAAGGCTGCAAGGGAGGTCGACTTGCCGGAGCCGGTTGGTCCAGTGACGAGGATAAGCCCTGATCTCATATGTCCGAATTCCTTGATGACCGGCGGGAGATTGAGGTCCTCGATGGAGGCAATCTCGGTTGGGATTAGACGGAAGACTGCTCCGAGTCCATTTTGCTGTTTGAGGTAATTGCAGCGGAAGCGGGATTCCTCGTTCATTTCGTATGCGAAGTCGAGGTCGCCGCATTCGAGATATTTTTCGAATGCCGAGGGTTCGCAGATCTCGCTGAGGAGGATCTTAAATGACTCTCCGTCGAGCACCGGTTCGTCAGGAATTGCGCTGACTGCACCGTGAACTCGGATTTTGGGCGGGGATCCTTCGGAGAGGTGGAGGTCGGAACCACCAGAAGAAACGAGGTATTGAAATAAACGGTCTATGGTCGCCATGGTAAAACTGTGTGTGGTTGTGAAAGAATTAGGCTTGGAAGAAAGATTTCATGAGGCTCTTATCCTCACTTCGGTAAAGAGCCTCTTCCTGGGTGATGAGACCATTGACCTGAAGCTGGCGAAGAGATTCATCCATTGTGATCATGCCGACATTTTTACCGGTTTGCATAATGCCGGGGAGCATAAAGGTTTTTCCGTCGCGAATGGTCGCGGCAACCGCCGGAGTGTTGACGAGTAGTTCCAGAGCAAGGGCCCGGCCCGAGCCGTCTGCTTTGGGAACGAGTTGCTGGGAAATAATACCCCGGAGGGATTCTGAAACCATCACACGAATCTGGTCACGTTGGTCAACCGGGAAGACATCGAGAACACGGTCGAGTGTTCGGGGTGCGTTTCCAGTGTGGAGCGTTGCCAGAACGAGGTGACCGGTTTCCGCCGCGGTGAGTGCAAGCGATATTGTCTCAAGGTTTCTCATTTCACCGACCATAATGATATCGGGGTCTTCCCGGAGTGCTCCGCGAAGGGCCTTGGGGAATGACTCGGTATGTGAGTGCACTTCACGTTGGTTCACGTGGCATCCCTGCGACTGGAAAACATACTCGATAGGGTCCTCAAGAGTGAGGATGTGGTCTTCGCGGTCCTTATTGATAAAGTCGACCAGAGAGGCCATGGTGGTTGACTTTCCGGAACCGACGGATCCGGTAATCAGGATGAGACCATTTTGGTATCGGGTAAGGGGTCTGAGGTGCTCGATCGGGAGCTCCAGTTCCTCCATGGTGCGGATGTGGGTGGAAATGATCCGAAAGACGAGTTCATATCCCAGACGCTGGCGTACAACGGAAGCGCGGTAACGGCCCATTTCATTGGCATAGGCAAAGTCAACATCACCGACCCGGTCGAGGTGTTCCCATTGCTTTTCGTCCAAGAAGGTCCGGGCAAGTTGTTCGGTTTGTTCCTGAGTAAGTGGCTCATGAGTGTCCCAGATCGGCGAGAGGGTTCCGTATCGTCGCCAAGCAGGGGGATAGCCGGCTGGGAGATGGATATCGGAGCAATCATATTCGATTCCAATCTTCAAATACTCGTCGACGTGCGAGAGGACTTCGTGTTCTGACATAAATTGTTGGTATTAATTGAGAGAGATGCCTTTAAGAGGAACTTATTCATTAGAGAAATCACTTTTCAGAGTTCCCGCCAAGCATGGAATTTAATCTTGAGTGATGGAGCGCTTTTTCAGTTCGGATTTTGCTTTCGCTATCAGCCAGGCACTTACTGCCGGGCGGGTGGCCGAAAATCCCATTTTCAAAGCTGAAAAGATAAATCCATGGGGTTTGCGTTCTTTGACGACAACCTTGGATCGGCGGAGAATCAGACTGGCGAGGGTTGCCGTGCCCAGGGATCCCAAAAACCAAGCGGTGGGATTTCCCCGGATCGACTGCTTGAGAAGGTGAGTCGGGCTCAGTTCTTCCTTGATCCGGTGGCGGGACTTATCGATTTCCTCTCGTTGACGTGCCAGAAGGACAGTCAGCTCTTCTTTTCGTCGTTCTGTATCCATTGCTGGTCTTTTTGCCACTCAGCGCGAGTGTATTCGAAGAGTTGTTTTGTTTTGCCCATCTTCCTCTGAGTCTTGAAGCAGATAAAAGCGATCATCAGATGCGCGATGGTGATTAAGAGGGCAGCGCCGGCCCAATTCATAAGTAGCCCGTCTCCCAGGCGGCCAAACCATTGACCGAGCAGATAAATGACCGTGATGAGGAAGGCGAGGTAGCTGACAATAAGGGCTCCGATTCCAATGATAAGGACGGCAAGGCGTCTCCCGAGGATTCGACCAGCCTCCTTTCCCTCGAGAGTCAGAAGCTCGGTGCGACCTTTGAGATAAATACCGGCCTCTTTTGAAAATGCCGACAGCTCCTCTTTGATCCCGGTGGATTCATCGGGAGTGCGGGATGCCCGTCGGAAGGCCATGATGTTATGGGCGGAAGCGCGGAATTAACGACGAACGATCAACCCCACGAGAAAACCGATTCCGGCTGCGGTGAGGATGGATTTGGTGGGGTTTTTGCGAACGTAGTCTTCCAATGAATCGTGGAGTTCGAGTGCCTTTTCGCGTGTATCCTTCCACTGCTCGGTGGCGGCGGCGGTAAGTTGTTGGGCGGTTTCTCCCGCTTCGTCCCGGAGGGAGCTGGCTTTTTCTCCAGCGT
>MDTC01121060.1_pt1 | contig 17403 bp, 16 predicted proteins | sample 811181 | NCBI WGS metagenome assembly MDTC01 (sample SAMN05326644, study PRJNA326480) | marine metagenome | isolation source: seawater | place: Pacific Ocean: North | collected 2011 | reverse complement strand
ATTCTTTATTTTATTTTTTTTGAATTTTTCGTAAAAATCTACCAATACTTTGTCAGAATGTTTTATTCCTGAAAGAAGAAAAAGAATATATTTTTTTTTGGCTTTAATATTAAATTTAAATCTACTGGTTTTTGCAATTTTGTAATTAATTTTGTTAAAAAATAAATTTCTGTTTTTTAAATAGCTTTTGCCAATAATTAGTATTTTTTTTGGAATAGCTCCCGATAAAAACTCAGTTTTTGTTGGACTTAAATTGAAAAATTGTGGATGAAGAGTGGAACCATTGTAAGCAACATAATTTAACTTAGGATAATATTTTTTTATACCAAGTGACCAACCTTTATCTATAATTTGATTTTCGTTCCAACTGATAACGTTATTTATTTTAAAATCTTTTTTTTTAAGATTTTTAAAAAACATATAATTTTGATAAGCTATTAATATAGATCTTAAGTTTGTGTCAAATTTGAATTCTTCGTTTAATAATATAGAAAAATTTATACCGCTAAATTTACCGTTGAACTTAAATTTTTTTATAAAAAGACTCTTAAAAATAACAAAAATATCTTCAAATTCTATAAAGTATTCCCTTAATAAAATATTTTTTTTATTGAGTTGAGCTATTATATTTTTAGGAGAATAATTTAAAAATGTTGGAACATATAAATAATTTGAATTTCTATTTGTAATAAAGTTACCAAAATACTTTTTAACCTGTTTTTTTTGATTAATGTCAAAAAAATCTACAAGATTTAAAGATTCGTTTTTATTATGTTTAAACTTAAAAAAAACTTTTACAAGACAGATATTTATTATTAATAAAGAAAACTCTTTTAAACAAAGATACAGTCTTTTTGTGAAAGATTTATAATTTTTTAATTTAATCTCAATATTATTGAAATTTTTTTGATCTAAAAGAATTTTTAATTTTTTTGAATTAGTAAGCAAAACAACATTGGTTTTGTAATTCCTAATTTTTAATATCGACTTGTAAACAACAATATTATGGAATATTGATGATATACGTTCATCTCTACTTGCAAGTCGAGTGAGCCACCAATTATAATCCTTTAAATTTTCCTTAGACAAGCCATCGATCCATAAATTAAATTTTTTAAAATTTTGTCTAAAAATTTTTGAGTAATTTTCTTTTATTATTTTGGGATAATAAGTATAAGACTCTGTTGCGTCCCAAAATAAATCAGATGGATAAAGTTTTTTTGTCATTTATTTTTATTAAAAAAAAAATTTAAACCATCTTTAATTTTCTTTATAACATAATTTACCTGTCTTTCAGTAATTGAATAAGATAAACAAACAACACCGTTTCCAGGAAAATAAATTCCATTTTTTTTTAAGTAATTTATAAATTTTTCTCTTTGAATTAATTTTTTTCTCTCAAAAAAATCTCTTTGAGGTCTGTTTTTTATTTTTTTATTTGTGAAAATAATTCTGATCAGTGAGTGAAACCTAATCATTTTTGCATCAATTTTGTTTTCTGTTATAAAATTATTGATTTTGTTATGAATTAATTTTGAGTCATTTTCTATTTTTGAAAATATTTTTTTTTTATTTTTAATTATAAAAGTTAATGTTTCGTTTCCTACAAAAGCTGTAAGTGAATTACCCGAATATGTTCCTCCAAAGAAAATTTTCTTTCTCTTTTTTTTAATTTTTAATAATATTTTTTTTGAAACACCTATGATACCAATAGGCATACCTCCGCCGATGATTTTACCGAACGTCGAAATATCAGACTTAATTTTAAATGTGTTTTGAACACTAGAACAGTTAATTCTAATACCTGATAGAATTTCATCGAAATAAAGTATTATATTATTTTTTCTGCAATAACTATCTAAAAATTTTAAATAATTTATACTTTCACTTGTTGGGAAGGCTCCTTGTATAGGTTCTACTAATACACAACAAATTTTTTTTAAGTGTTTATTCAAAATTTTTTTTGATTTTTCTATGTCATTAAAAGGAATAAATTTTAAATTTTTACTTAAGGTTTCATCAATTCCATCAGACAGTTTGTAAGATTTATTTTTAGTATTTGCATTGTAAAGAAGTTGATCAATTGAACCGTGCCAACTACCAGATACGTTAATAATAACATTTTTATTTGTGGCAGCTCTCGCAATTCTCAAAGCTTTAATATTTGCTTCTGCTCCCGAACTGCATAAAACAAATTTCTCAAATTGAGGATAAATCTTTTTTAAATTCTTAGAGAGTTCCAAAGCCGATGTATTAGGATGTGCAAAATTTGATAATCCAGTATTGATATATTTTTTTAAACTTTTTTTATATATCTTGCTATTATGTCCTAATAGCATTGTGCCTGCTCCGCATGAAAGATCAATGTAGCTTTTATTTTTACTGTAAACTACAGATCCTTTTCCCTTTTTAAAAAAAGTTGCTTTCTGGTTGTAGCCTTCATTCAATAAACTCATATATTTTTTTTATAGATTTTTTTCCAAGCCGAAGCATGATTTTTGCCTAAAACTGTTCCTTCCGCATTACATTCAGTACATGGCTTGTCACATCTGTTACCCTCTAAAAGATTTTTTCTAAACTTGGATATCGTAGATCCAGTCCAGATTTCAAAAAAATCTTCTTTTTCAATATTTCCGGTGGTCATTTTTCTTTGCCAATCTTGAGGGCACAAAAACACATCTCCATTCCAATCAATTAAAACTGAATAGGATGGATAGTTGCAATAAGTAAAAGTTCCAATTGAATCTTGATTACCAATATCTATTGTTCCAGTTCTATTTGTAAGTTTTAAACCATAATCTTTATCAGAACCATGCCATCTATCTCTCAAAATCACAAAGTCTTCTGGTACTTTAGCCTCTTTAGCCATTTTTTTAAATTTTGTAACTTGATCAGGGCCATCATATAAACTTATCAAAAGTTTATTTACATTAGAATTATATAATTTGTTAATAGTATCAGATTTAAGGGTGTCGCCGTTTGTTACGATTTCGACGAATGCGGCTTCAGCCAACTTTTTAGACATTTCAAAAACTCCTTTATGTAACATGGGTTCGCCATATCCACATAAAGTTACAGAACCTTGATAATTAATCTTCTTTAAATCATTAGTTAGTTTTTCAACGAGAGACATTGTCATTTTTTGATAAGTATTCGGCGCTATTTTTGGGTCTGCCTTAGGGCAAAATGAACAAGATCTATTACAAACGTCAATGATACTTAATTCGATCCAGCTAGGTGTTGGAACACCTTCGTGATAAACAAGTTGATCATCTACGATTACTGTCCTTCTTTTAAGATTTAGTTTTATAGCTTTTTGTAGTTTTTTTGTTCTTTTAAATTTTTGATCTATCATAATAAATTTTTAAATTGTGCTAAATTTTAAAGCCTTGTTAAAATCTTGTATACGGTCAATATCAACTGATCTTATTTTTGGCATTCTGTAAAATGTGGTTTTTTTATTCCTAAAGAGGGTTCTGTACTTTAAAAACTCTTTGGTTTTATTAATATATATAGCGCCATTTGGTTTAATTCTTTTTTTTGTATCATAAATCGAAATAAGGGTATCATAATTTCCACTTACAATTCTTTTTATGCAAAAATCAATATCGTAAATTTTTCGTAAGGGTGAGGTTGCTTGTAAATAAATAAAATAGTCGTATTTTTTTTTCAAATTTTTTAAAACATCTATAATTACTTCATTTGCGCTTGTTTTATCCTTAGATAATTTTGGGTTTCTTAAATATTTAGAATAATAGCCGTATTGTTCGGCTATTTTTTGAACCTTTTTACTTTCTGTAGTAAGAAAGGTATCATCTATATATTTTGAAGCCATAGCACTTTTTAATGCCCAAATAAATAATGGTTTACCTTTAAATATTCTAATATTTTTCATTTTTAGTCTTTTGCTTCCCATTCTTGCTGGTACAATTGCCAATATATTTTTACCATTTATCATATCAAATATTATCTTTGAAATTTGCCAAACTCCTGCCAATTTCCAAAGTCTTGCCATTCATTTTTATCAATTGGATATACCCCTACGTTTTTTTTTCGTTTTATTAATTTTTCAATAAGTAGATTCATGTCAAAGTTTTTATTTTTAGGTATTAAGTTTAAACATTTTTTTTTGAATATGTAAAAACCTGTATTTGCTAAAAAATCTATTTTCGGTTTTTCTTGTATTTTAATTAGATTACCTTTTTTATTTATTTTACATAAACCATAAGGTAACACTGCATCCTTTTTTGAAACAACTAATGTGAGATCAAAATTATTTTGTTTATGGAAATTTAAAATCAAAGAATAGTCACAATGTATAAGAGAATCACAATTTATAACAAAAAAATCTTTGTTTATTTTTTTCTTTAAAAGCGCGAGAGAACCAGCTGTTCCTAAAGGTATTTTTTCATTAATAATTTTTATTTTATATCTTTTTGACAAATTTTTAAAAAAAATATTTAATAATTCACTTTTATAATTGATAGTTATATAAAAATTATTGAAACCAAAACTGCTAAATCTTTCAATAATATTTTCTATCATTGATTTATCATTAATTGGGAGTAATGGTTTAGGTAGGACACTAGTATGTGGTAACAATCTAGTTCCTTTCCCTCCAGCCATAATTACAACGGGTATTGGATTTAAAGTGTTATAAAATCTTTTCTTTAACTCTAAAAATTGTTTGTCTGGCATAATACTCAAAATTTTTTTTTTATTATCAACTACCGGGATTAGATCGAAACGGTCTTGAGACCTATTTGAATAAATTTTTTTTACCGGCCTATTTTTGAAATTATTATTAATATAAAATGGTGTTTTAAAACAATATTTTTTAACTTTTCCGTCAAATTTCGCTCCTTTTAAAAGTGCTCTTCTTATATCTCCATCTGTAATAGTGCCTATTAATTTTTCATTTTTATCTACAATAATTAAACACTTATATTTAGATTTCTCTAATTTTTTCATCGCATTTTTTAGTGTATCGGTAGATTTAATTAGATTTATTTTATTTTTATTTGTCATACTATTTTTTCAATACCTGCTTTAGAAATTTTTAGACTATAATCAAAAAATTTTTCTAGATTCCTGTCATGAGAAATAAATAATATAGTTTTCTCATTAGACACATTTAATATGTTTTTAATGATTTTTTGTTGTAAGTCTTCATCAATCGCATTTGTAGACTCATCAAAAATCAAAATTTGTGGATTTCTGTATAAAGCTCGGGCAATACCTATTCTTTGCCTCTGACCTCCTGATAAATTTGAACCACCTGGGCTTATTTCTGTTTGCATTCCATCTGGCAAGTCATTTAAGAATTTTTTAAGTTCACTTACCTCCAGTGATTTTTCAAGTAATTTATAATCTATTTCTTTTTCATTTTGACCAAAAGCTAAGTTTGATAGAATAGTGCCTTGGATTAAAGATATTTTTTGAGGCACATATCCAATTTTTTCAGACCATGTGTTGAAGTTTTCATATAAATTTTGATTTTCTACCTGAATTTTTCCTGCACATGGCTTTAGTAATCCTAATATTAATTCAATTAAAGTACTTTTGCCTGAACCTGTTTCACCAAATAATAATATTTTTTCATTTTTTTTGATCTCTAAAGATGTATTTTTAAATATATATTCTTCTCTATCGGGATATTTATAACTAATATTATCTATTATTATTGGATATGTTTTTGAAAAGTTGTGAAAATTTTTAATCTTTTTTTCTAAATCCAATTTTCTAGCTTGAGCGATTTCACTGCTAATAAGATTTACAGATTTTCTTGCATAATTGAAATATTGTAAAGAGTTAATTATCCTATTAGCACAAGGTATTAATCTAAAAGCTGATGCGCCTGCAATAGCTAAAAATGTAATTGTTTGCGCTTCCCCGACTGAAGTTACTGTAAAATAAATTATTATTAATGCTAAAAGTGTAACGCCTAAAATTTCGTAAGTAATTTTTGGTAGACCTTGGAAAACGTGTAGCTTTTTATTAATTTGAAATATATCTTGATTATTATTATCAAACATTTTAGAGAAAAAAAAATTCTTTTGATAAACATTAATTTCTTTGACGGAGTCAAAACTATTATTAAGTTTTATAAAAAAATCATCCCTTAGCCTTTTGCTTTCATATCCCATTTTTAGAATTTTTTTTCTAGTTACTACTCCAATTAGTGCCATGCCCAAAGCGGTAATGACAAAATTAAAAACAAACATCGTAGGATTTAAAATAAACAGTAAAGATAAAATTCCAATAGCTATCATTACCTCACTAAGAAATATCAATAAGTTTTTTGTAGTAGTAACAAATATAGATGTATCAGTGATAATATTACTCATTAATCTTGAGGAATTAAGTTTAAAAATATTATAATGATTTTGAGAAATATAGAAATCATACAATTTTGTAATAATATTTTTTTGTGTTTTATAAATATATTCACCTTCTATGACAAAGAAAAAATACATAAATAAATTTTTTAAAAAGTAAAAAATTACAAGCAAACTACAAGTGTATATGATAATTTGTTTTTGAGACGGTTGATTTAAAAAATAATAAATATTTTTTAAAAATTCATGCTTTAGAAAAAAATTATTTTCAAAAATTGTCATTACAATTGGTATAATTAACCCAATACCAAATGTTTCAAGCAACGTTGCTATAAACATAAGAAATGACAGCAACAAAAATGTTTTTTTCTGTTTGACTTCAAAAACATTATATATTTTTGAAAAAAAATTTTTTTCCATTTATTTATCTTTTGAATTTGAAAAATTTCTTAAAGTAAATTTTATCATATTTAAGTGTTGTTCTTAATTTTTTTAATTGATTAGTTTATTAGAATTTTATAGTGTTCAAAAAATGAACATTAAACTACAAAATTTTCTATTTTTCAATGATTTTTTCTTATCAGAGCTTTAAAAACTCTAGATTTTAATGTACTATAGTGTTGGTAATTATTTATCATAAAGAATTTTTAAATTTTGGATATACATCTTGGAAAAATTAAAAAAAGTAAAGTTTTGTGTAAAATGTGTTGAGTCCACTGAACGATTTTTAGGTTCTGTAACATATGAGGACAGAAAAGACAAAAATCAACAGAGAACCATGTTCGATGATAATCAGGTTTGTTCAGCATGTCTATATTATGAATATAAAAAAACTATCGACTGGAAAGAAAGAGAAAAAGAATTAGTAGATTTATTAAATCAATATAAAAAAAAAGATGGATCGTACGACGTTTTAATTCCAGGTAGCGGAGGCAAAGATAGTATCTTCGTTGCCAGCTTACTCAAAGAAAAATATGGGATGAATCCTCTAACTTGTACTTGGGCACCTCATATGTATACAGACGTTGGCTGGAGAAACTACATAAATTGGATTGATAGTGGGTACGATAATTACTTCTTCAAGCCAAATGGAAAAATACATAGAATTTTAACCAGATTAAGTTTTAAAAATTTACTTCACCCCTTTCAGACTTTCGCTCAAGGTCAAGCTTGTTTGCCAGTAAAGGTTGCATACGAAAAAAACATAAAATTAGTAATTTACGGTGATAGTTACGCTGAAAGAGGGACTGGTGGTAATTTACATACATTTAACAATAAATATGTTCCTCATTCATTAATAACTTTTAATAACGAAAAAGAGCTTTATTACGGAGGTTATAGTTTAGACCAACTTGAAAAATTCGGCGTCAGAAAAAAAGACTTAATTCCGTATATCCCGATGAAAGAAGACATTTTTCTAGACTCAGGAATTAAAGTATTGCAACTGCCTTATTTTGTAAATTACAACCCTCAAACTAATTTTTATTACGCAAAAGAAAATTCAAACTTTGAAGTTAATCCCTACGGTAGAAGTGAGGGAACTTATACCAAGTACGCAAGTTTAGACGATAAAATAGATGGATTGCATTTTTATACTTGGTTTATAAAAACCGGCAGAGGAAGAGCAACAGATGATGCTGCTCTTGAAATTCGAAATAATATAATAACAAGAGATGAAGGCGTAGCTTTAGTAAAAAAATATGATGGAGAATTTCCAAAATTATTTTTTAATGAAATATTACAATATTTAGATATGAGCAAAGACGAATTTTTTGAAACAATAGATGAATTTAGACCAAATCATTTATGGGGGAAAAACGGGAAAAACTGGGAATTAAAATACGCAGTTTGGAAAGAATAAAAATTAACTTTCAAGAAAATATTTAATTATATTTAAGCCTGGCGCTCTACTTTTTTCTGGATGAAATTGACAGCCAATTATTTTTTTTTGTTTTACTATAGCTGGAACTTTAATATTCCCAAATTTATAGAATGCAAGTAAATTTTCATCTTTAACATCTTTAGCATAAAAAGAGTGGATAAAATAAAAATCGTCTTTTTTTTCATCGAAATATTTAAAATTTTTTGAATTATTTTCTAAGTTGTACCAACCAATATTAGGAATTTTATAATTAAATTCATCAATTTTTTGATTAGGTAACGGTTTGATGTTTCCTTGTATTAAATTTAGACCATCACAAAAACCAAACTCATTACTATTCTCAAATAACAACTGCATTCCAAGACAAATTCCTAAAATTGGTTTTTGATTAGAAATTTCTTTTATAATTTCAAATATCTTATTTTTTTTTAAGAAACTTACACTATCTTTAAAAGCACCAACACCTGGTAGAATTATTTTTGAAGCTGATATAATCTCTTTTGGATCATGACTGATTTTCACATTTTTATTAAACTTTTCAACGGCCCTTTTGACGCTTAAAAAATTTCCATTTCCAGTATTAATTATAACGATGTTACTCATGAGATTGAATTTAAGCTACTTTTGATTTCTGAAATAGTATGTAAATTGTAATGTAAAACCCTTGATAGTGCTAAAGCATCTATTTTGTATTTACATAGGTCTTTTATATCCTCTAAATTTCCTATACCGCCACTATAAATAACAGGTAATTTTGCTGTGTTTTGAATTAATTTGACAAGACTCAAATCAGGACCTTTGCCAGTTCCTTCGTTATCAATTGAGGTTACCATGATTTCTCCAGCACCAAGGTCTTGGCATTTTTTTATCCAATCTTCAACCTCTAAACCGGTTCTATCTCTTCCATTAGTTATGAATACTTCCCAATTTTTATTTATCTTTTTTACTTCAATGTTAATGACAATACTTTGGTTCCCAAATTTTTTTGAAAGCTCGTAAATAAAATTTGGATTTTTAACTGCCTGAGAGTTTATTAAAATTTTATCAGCTCCGGCCATAAATGAATTTTCTGCATCTCTAATTGATCTTATGCCTCCTCCGATAGTAAGAGGTACAAAAATTTCTTTAGATGCCTCGAAAATTATTTTTTGCAGTTGATTACGTCCATACAAAGTTGCAACTGTGTCCACAAATATCAGCTCATCAATATTAGCTTCGTAATATTTTTTTGCAAAAGTTTGGGGTAAACCAATTTTTTTTAGCCCTTCTAGATTAATACTTTTAATTAAGTTTTCACCCTTGATATCGAGTCTCGCAATAATTCGAGTTTTTTTCATAAATTTATATTTTTGATTTTATGATCGTTTCAATTATAATTTCAGGAATTAATTTGTTTTCACTTTCACCATCATTTATGTATTTTTTTACAAATGAGTTTGTGACAGAATATTTTTTTTTGTTATATAATCTTTCAATGATTTCTTTAAGTTCTCTTTCTTTGTAAGAATCTAAATTTATTGATGCTAATTTAAGTTGATCTATAAACCATTTAATTTCTTTAAATTTGCTTATTCTATTCTGCATATCGTTATTAAATAACATTAAAGTTGGCTTATTCCACAAAGCTGCTAATTGTAAACTTAGTGAGTCATGTGAAAGAATTAAATCAGAACTCTTTATTAACTTAGGTGTAATATTTTTAAAACTAGGATAGCCGTAAAATATTTCTTTTTGTGACTTGGGGTGTAAAGCAACGATTATTTTCTTATTATTATAGATTCTATTTAAACTTGTAAATAATTTCAAAATACCTTTTTTGTAATTTTCCTCACTTGTTACTGGTTTTTCCAAGCTAAAATAATTATCATGAGGTTCGGGATAACCCATGTCCAAAAATAAAATATAATTTTCATCAATAAACCTGGTCTCATTTTTTGCATTTTCAATTAGAAACTTATCGTAGTCATTAGTATGAAGACTAATACTTTGTTTGGAAATCTTTTGTGATTTTTTTTTTTCATTAATACCATTGTAAAAAAAAATATCAATTTTTAATCTAAATAGTTTGTTAATAATTCTTTTAAAGAAATATATTAAGAATTTTTTAATATTTAAAATTATTTCAAAAAAATTTTTTTTTAATATTTTATTAACATCTTTCAAATCAAAACTAATGATGGGAAATTGTGCTAATCCATGAAAAATTAATTTTGCTCCATAAAATTTATATAAAAAAATATACAAAGGATTTTTTGACATTAAAGTTATATCAAAAATAAAAGAACCTCTTTTTACATCTTTAAGATTTTTGATTAATTGGGATAAATTTTCTATTTTTCTAAATTTTTCTATCTTTTTTTGTTTAATTAATTCTTGTTCTTCGTGTTCTAACCTATTCTTTTCCTTAAAATTTTTTTTGTCTATAACATGATCAAAGTTTAATCTCCAAAATTCAGTATCAATTAAACTGTTATTTATGTAGTTATCAAAATTAAATTTTTCAAACATTACTTTGTCATAAATGAATGAATTAATAAATATTAGTTTTTTTTTTAATTTTATCATGGTGTTAAATAAAAAAAATACTTTTTAGTTTAGTTGCTATTTCAAAATTTAATGATTTTTATACCATTGAATGGTAGTTGAAAGACTATGGTCAAAACTAGATTTTATTTTAAAATTGATATGCGAAAAAAGTTTATGCATGCTAGGAACTCTTCTATGAGGAGATTTTTGAAGATTTTCTCTAATGAATATTAACTGTTTATTGCTTTTAATTATTTTTAAAATCTTTTTTACTAGAGTATCTACTTTTATTTCTTTTCTTGGATCGCCAAGATTATAAGTTTTATTTACAGTTTTTTTTGTATTCATAATTTTAACAATCATATCTACAGCATCATCAATATAACAAAAAGCTCTTGTATGCTTTGGATTTTGAACTTTAATAAATTTTTTCTTAGAAAATATCTTTTTTATTATTTCTGGTATGACATGAGACATTCCCATTCTTGGCCCGAAAATATTATGTGGTCTTAAAATTGTATAGGGTAGTTCTGAAAAATGAGTTAGTGCCTCTCCATATATTTTTGAAAGCATATACGTACTTCTATCCTCAGACAAATCATTTAAACATAGTATTGAATTTTCTTTAGTAGGAAACTTTAAAAGTTTTTTTTTTAATGTGCCAGCGTAAATTTCACTTGTAGATAGGAAAAAGAAACGTTTAAGATTTTTTTGTTTTTTTGCAAATTTTATAGAACTAATCAATAATTTAATATTTTTTTCAAGAACCAATGATGGTTGTTTTGTAACATTTTTAACACCGACGATCGCCGCAAGATGATATATGTAATCAAAATTATTTTTTTTAATCTTTATTTCATTCTCAAAACTAGTTTTTTTAAAATTGACATTTTTTGATTTTATAAGTTTTTTAAATTCTTTATCAAATTTTCCTCTTGAAAAATTATCTATTATTAAAATTTCAAAACCAAGTTTCTCAAGTTTTTTTGCTAAATGAAAACCTATGAAACCTGCTCCGCCAGTTATAAGTATTTTTTGTTTTTTCATAAATTTTTTGATCCTAACGAGAATAATTTATTCTTCTGATCAATTAAAACTTTTATTTGTTTTTGTGAAAGAACTCGATTTAAATCAAATATCTTTTTATTTCTAATTTTTTTAAAAGACAAAAATTTAAATTTTGTATGTGCTACACAAAAAATTATAACATCAAAAACTGAGCTTATGTTTTTTGCAAAGCTTACTTTCTTCAAATGAAAATCTGTTTTTTTTATGTAAGGGTCATAAACTGAAACCTTGCTACTTTTATTTTTTATTTTCTTTAAAAATTCAATTGCTGGGCTAAATCTTAAGTCACTTGTATCTTCTTTATATGTCAGTCCACAAATTAAGATTTTTTTATTTCTAATTGAATTTAAGTTTTTAAAAACAAAATTTAATGATGTATTAAACATATTTTTATTAATAGACGATGTTCTTGAAATTATTGGAAAATCTATTTTCTTCTTATAGAATTTTTTAATTGAAAATTTTATGAAATTAGGATCTTTTGTTAAACAATATCCTCCAACACCAAGACCAGGCCACATCAAATTAGAATGGGAATTTCTAAGTCTGATGGCTTCGATGATCTTTTTTAAATCAATATTTAAAACCTCTGCCGCTTTTGTCCATTCATCTATTAATGCGATGTTAGATGCTCTGTATGAATTTTCTAAAATTTTTGCAGTTTCACATTCAATTATATTATTAAATTCGGTAAGTTTAAACTTTTTATAATAAATGAATTTTTTAAAAAAAATTTTGCATTTATTTTTAGATTTTTGATCTATTCCTGAATAACATCGATGATTAGAAATTATTGAGTCTATGTAATTATTACCTGGCATTACTCTTTCGTATGAATAACAAAAATAAATATCACTAAACTTAATTTTTCTTTCTTTAAGTTGTTTTTTAAAAATTGGTAAAATTATTTTATCAGTAGTTCCTGGTGGTAGGGTAGTTTCTATAATCAATAAAGTGCCTTTATTAATTTTTTTCGCAATTTCATTTGATAAGTTCACTAGGTTTTTAAAAGGGGAAGTTTTTTTTTCGTTAAAATCAAAATTAATACTTACTATAACAATATTTGACTTACTTAAATTATCTAAATTATTATTAATATAAACTTCTTCTCTACTACATGCTTTTGAAAATAATTTGGAATAAGTTTTATCATTAGAAAAAATCCATTTTTTTTTATTAGAAAAATAGTCTTTAATTTTTTTACCTTTTTTATCATTATTCTCAATTCCTTCCACTTCATATAAGTATTTTTTATTTTTCTTAATGTTAGATAAAACTAAGAAGGTTGGTAAGCCCACATATCCTAAGCCTATTACTGATATTTTTTTTAAATTCATATTCAAATTTTTAGTGAAGGGCTGCTAGGTATGTTTATAACTGAATTATAAAGTAAATTAGTTGAAGTTAAATCATCTCTCTGAATTTTTTTATAAATATTTAACTTATGAAGAGGTTTCCAAATGGCTCTACAATTAATATTTTTTTTGTTTAGTCTGCTTAATAAGTAGTTTTTTGTTTTATTATATCTATTTAACCTCAAACAAATTAACCAATAGTTTCCCCTAGTATTTTTAGGTTCTTGAATTATTGTCAAATACTTGAATTTTTTAAAACTTTTTTTATATCTTTGAAAAATTAACCTTTTTTTTTTTATAATTTGATTTAATTTTTCCAATTGTGCACACCCGATTGCAGCATTTACATTTGATAATCTCATGTTAAATGCGATTTGATCATGTATGTATTCATACTTATGTTTTTTTTTTGCTGTTGTACTAAGATGTTTAATTTTTTTTGCTAAGTTTTTATCAGAAGTTATTATCACACCTCCGTTTCCGCAAGTGATGGTTTTATTTCCGTTGAAACTTATTGTTCCTAATTTGCCGAAATTTCCAAGATGCTTTTTTTTATAAAAGGTACCAATTGACTCTGCTGCATCCTCTACAAGAACAATATTAAACTTCATACAGATTTTTTTTAATTTATCTATCTCGCACGCAAAACCAAAGAGATGAACAGCAACTAACGCTCTAATAACATTCTTAGTTTTTTTGTTAATTAATTTATTTCCTCTTTTGTATGAAATTTTTTTTAAATATTTCTCTAATTTATCGGGACAAACCCCAAAATTTTTTTCGTTAACATCAACAAAATGAGGTACACCTCCACTATGAGTAATGGCATTTGCCGTAGCAACAAATGTTAAACTTGGTGATAAAATTTCTTCATTCTTTTTAATGTTCAGTGATCTTAAAGCCAACTCTAAAGCATAAGTGCCATTAATTATCGCTATTGCATATTTTGATTTTGTAATTTTTTTGATCTTATTTTCAAATTTATTTACAAAACTACCAACACTTGATACATAACCAGTTCTTATACATTTCGACAGATATTTTAGCTCATTGCCTTTAAAACTAGGCTCATGAAGTGAACTGGGTTTTAATTTAAGTTTTTCGAAATGTTTAACAAGATCATTTATAATTTGTTTGCTCATAATATAAAAAAATTTAGGTTTTTTTAAGTACGCATGCCCCCCATGACAAACCAACACCAAAGCCACAAAGCAATATATGATCTCCTTTTTTAATTTTATTAAGTTTTTCTTTCAAAATTATTGGTATTGAGCTTGAAACAGTGTTTCCAGTTTCATTTAAATTTACAACCATTTTTTCTTTATCTATTCCTATTTTTTTTTGAAGACTATCCAGAACAAGTTGGCTAGCCTGGTGAAAAAAAAAGTATTTAAACTTATCTTTGCTTATTCTATTTTTTTTTAAAAAATTATTTAAAAAGTTAGGAATTACATTTAAAGTAAATTCATAAATTTTAGATCCATTCATTTTAATATTTGGTTTCGATTTTGAAATATTTTGCAATTTTCTAGAGCCTGAGTCTTCACATATAAAATCTTTATACCCACTTCCATCAGTACCAAATTCAAAATTGAGGATTTCAAAAGAACTTTTTGTTTTTTTATTACTTATAATTGTTGATGATGAAGCATCTGAAAAAATTAGTTTTGTACTTAAGTCACTGTCTTTAATTACTTTTGAATATGTGTCTGAAGTTAATAATAAGACATTTTTAGAGATTTTTGTGGAAATTAAACCTTTTGCAAGTGACAAAAGATAAATATAACCAGAACAACCTAAATTAATATCTAGGGCTCCAATATCTTTTTTTAGATTTAGTCTATCTTGTAATATGCAGGCATTCGTAGGTATCAGATACTCTGGGGACTGGGTGCAATTGATCATATAATTAATTTTTCTTCGGTCAAACTTTTTGAATATTTTTATGGCAGATTTATAAGCTAGATCGTTTGAAAAAGTTTTGCTATCAGAAACATGTCTTTTGAAGATGCCGATTTTTCTTAAAATTTTTTTTATACTTTTATCATCTTTACCCATGGATCTTAGATAGGATGCATTATTTTCTTTTATAGGCGGTAAAAAATATTCAATATTATTTAAGTAAGATTTTATCATTGTGATGAATATCCGCCGTCTAAGATAAAATTTTGACCTGTAAACCATTCAGAGTGCTTTGATATTAAAAAATTTACTGCATTATTTACGTCCTTAAAAGTTCCTAATCCTAATGGATGAGATTGTTTAACCTGTTCAATTGTTTCTTTGGTGATTTTGGAAGAGTACTGTTTAAATAATCTGCTTTCTTTTATCACACCAGGACTTACGCAATTTACTTTTATTTTAATTTTGCTGAGTTCAGAAGCTAATGATCTTGTCAATCCTATTAGGCCAGATTTAGTAGCAGAGTAAACTGATTGGCCTGGAGCTCCAACAACACCCATTACCGATGAGATAAAAACAATTGAATTAAGTTTAATAAATCTTTTTTTTTGGCTCAAATATTTGGTCATTAAAATTGGTGCTTTTAAATTAATGTCTAAAGATTTTGATATTGTTTTTTCGTTAAATAAACCAATTGGTTTTAGGTCATGCACTCCTGCGGAATGAATAAAGCAGTTAATTTTCTTTGCATTTTTATAAATTTTTTTAAACAGTTGATCATATTTATTAAATCTAGTTAGGTCGAATTTAATATTTGTTAAATTTTTATTAGTTATTTTAGGTTTGGACCTTGAAATGTTGATAATTTTATAATTCTTTTTTAAAAAGAATTTTATTAAATTCATTCCAATACCTGATGATCCTCCAGTAATTAGTATCGTTTTTTTTGAATTATTTTTTTTCATAACTTTAAAAGATTGGTAATTTTAATTTTTTCTAAACTTATAATTGCACTAGCCCAAGAATATCCTACCCCAAATCCCGATATAATAATCTTTGAATTTTTTACCTTGTCTTTGTTGTTAAGTATAGTTACGGGTATTGAAGCTGAATTAGTATTCCCAAATTTTTGAATTGACATTAAGTTTTTGTCATTAGAAATTTTTGTTTTTTTTAAAATACTTTCAACTAGAAATTTATTAGCCTGATGCAAAATACAATAATTTAAATCTTTTTCCCTATGTTTACTTTTTTTTAATAAATCATTAATTTGTTTTGGAACTTCTTCGATGGCAAACTCAAATATTTTTGGTCCTTCCATTTCTAAAAAAACATTTGTGCTATTATTAAAGCCGTCACTTTTATAAATCAAATTATTAAAACCTTTGCCATCTGCACCAAATGAAAAGGGGGTATCAAATTTTTTATCCTTGGTAAATTCAATTGCAGTAGCAGATCCAGCATCTCCAAATAATCCAAAGTATTTTTCATCTTTCATGTTTATAAATTTACTACTCATATCACCGCATAGTAATAATCCTTTGCCTTTCATATTGCTTGAAATTAAAAATGAATTGAATAAACCATATACATATCCTGAGCATCCAAAAGGAATGTCTAGTGTAAAAACATTTTTTTTTAGTTTTAATTTTTCTTGTAAAATACAAGCGGTTGAAGGTAATAAGTAATCTCTTGTTTGGCTTACAAATATAAGGAAGTCTATTTCATTTCTTTTCCACTTTAAATCATTAATAATTTTTTCTGCAGCTTTTAGACATAAATCTGATGTTTTAAAAAGATTTCTTTCATCTATATAGTGCTCACTTACACCAGTTAAATTGATGAATTGCTTTTTATCTTTAAATTTTAATCTTTTAAGATTATTTACAAGATTATTCGGCACGCAAACTGATACCCCACTAATTTTGGCATTTTGTGTTAAAATCATAAAGAAATTATTTTAATTTATACAGCTTCATAAGATCTTTTATTGTCTTACATTTTCTAATGTTGTCTGGTGAAATTTTCAGCTTATTAAACTTTTCATCATTAAAAGCCATAATTTCAAGCATTTTTAAGGAGTCTAATCCAATTTTTTCTAAATTATCTTTTTCTTTAATTTTTTTCTTTTCAAAAATTTTTTGAAAAGATTGCAATAATTTAATTTTATTCATTTTAAAATTCCTTGTGCTTTTTTTCTGAAGTATTTAATTCGTTCCTCATAACTACCAATAATAGTTTCATTATCTGATGATTTCATTCCTCGTTGATTATTTTCACAAATTGTTTGATCTTCTTCAAAAACAGTATCATTAAATTTTTTTGAAATAGT
>MDTC01233020.1_pt1 | contig 17405 bp, 22 predicted proteins | sample 811181 | NCBI WGS metagenome assembly MDTC01 (sample SAMN05326644, study PRJNA326480) | marine metagenome | isolation source: seawater | place: Pacific Ocean: North | collected 2011 | reverse complement strand
TTGAACTTGGTAGAAAACAAATCATAAAATCTTACTTAGGTTCAATGGATGAGTTAAAAGAATTATTAAATTTATGCATTGATAAAGGAATTTACGCTGATGTAGAAATTGTTAATTATGATGGTGTAAATAATTGTTTTCAAAATATAGAAAATAATAATGCAAAGTTTAAATATATATTTGATGTAACTTCTTTACAACTAATACCAGAAGATTAATAATTATTAATTATTAAGATTACCAAGAAAATATTGATTTTTTAAATCGCTGTATAAAATTTTTTATCATAATGCCAATTTTAGAGATTATGATGACGAATAATGATAGTGATGTTATAGAATACTATCGAAAACTTGAAGAACAAACAAATGATAAACAGAATACAGATAGTGGAATTGATCTAATTGCACCAAAAGAATTAATAGTTCCTGCTAGAAGTTTAGGAACTATTAATTTTGAAATAAAATGCCAAATGAAAACCGATAGCTTACATGAAAATATTTACTTACCATATTATCTATATCCAAGGTCAAGTATATCAAAAACACCTTTAATTATGGCTAATAGTGTTGGAATTATTGATTCTGAATATAGAGGAAATATCATGGCAAAAGTAAGAAATCTTGAAGATGAGGACTATATTATTAAAAAAGGAACTAGACTATTTCAAATTTGTCTACCAAATTTATCACCCATTACGGTTGGTTTAGTAGATAATTTATCATCAACAGTAAGAGGAGAAGGTGGTTTTGGATCAACAGGAGCTACTTATTAAAAAGTAGAACATATTTAGTAAAATAAATAAATTTAAGTTACCTGGACCAAATTCTTTTAAATAAAACAGATATTTTATAAAATCATTTTTATTATTATTGTTAATTTTTCTATTAAAAACTAATCGAAAGGACTGATATGAAGATTTATTAATAAATAAATACAATAAAGCTAATCGCTTCATTACCATATTATTACTAAAATTACTTTTTGATATTATTTCTTTTTTTAAATTATAAAAATTATCATCTTTCGTAATTAGGTAACAACTTAAACTTTCTGTTATTCCGAAACTAATACTGAATAAAATCAATGATATAAATATTAAAGAGACTAATATTATCTTAGTAAAAGAAAAATCATTGAAACTCTTGTATAAAAAGACAATTATAAGTGGAAAGTTAGTTATATTATCTGATACTAAATCAAGAACCATACCTAATGTTGATACTAAATTATATCTTCTTGCCAACCTTCCATCAATTGAATCAAATAAATATCCTAAGAAATAAAATACTAAACAATAAATATTATTAAAAAAGAATAAATAAATACTTATTAAAGTAAACAGACTCGAAAAGAAAGTGACACTATTTGGTGAAATTCTAAAAAAATAAAAATATGGTATCAAAAAATCTGATAATGGAATAAAAAGAATTTTATCAAAAGTTGATTCTTCAATAATTATATCATATTTATCACTGTTCATTATTTATATATAAAAGATGTTTTTATGTATAGTTGTAATTCTCAATTAATATACCCTATAAAAGTTATTTTTACGTCTAGATCCTGATGGCTCAATTATATCAAAAGCATCTTTTATCATATTTTTTTTAATTTTACCGTCTTTATCATCCTTAAACCCAATATCAGGACCTTTATTAAATTCCATTAATTTAACATTTAATTCTTCATCTGGTGCCATATCAGCACCAAATATTTGAAACCTGACATGTTTACTTAAATCTTTGTGTAAGCATATGAACCCAGACAAAGATTCAATAACTTTATTTATATTTGTCTTGATAGAATTATCTAATTTATCTGATTTTTCTTTACCAATCATTTTTCTTAAATCATTAGTAGATAACGGGTTTTCATCATAAACTTTTCTATCAATATATCCAGTTGTAATTGTCTTATCTTTATCCATACTAAATTTCTCAAATTCCTTTGGAGTATAATAAATGAATCCATCGTTATAAATCCAAGCTCCAACAGTACCTTTATGGCATACTACTAAAACATAAACTCTGATATTAATTTTTCTTCCTGAAATTAGGAATGGATCTTCCAAATAATCTTGTACAATTTTAAAATCATCTTTAATTCCATTTCTTATATCTTTTAAGTTATCAACTAGTTTTAATCCTTCTTGACGTTGTTTAAAATTTTTTAAAATAAATTTACATTTACTGTTCTCTTGTTTTTTGTAGTAGTAAAATTCTTTAAATTCATTCATATCTTCTTCATTTTTTAGTATAAAGGTTTGAGGCATAATTTCACTTGCTTTATCCATATATTTAATTTTTATAAATTCCCATAATTTTACTTTTGAAGCAAAAGTATCACAACCATCAATCATAAATATTTTTTTACCTGTTTTCTCATCTTTAAATTTTATTATATCTTGTTCACAATTAGTATAAGAACATGGTAAAAAATAATCCCAATTGGAATCATCATTTTTCATATTTCTTTTGTCAATTACAAGTTTAATAGCTTTTGGTATATTTGATTTACAGTCTCTTTTAAAATTACCAAAATATTCCTTTTTATCTTCTTTAAAAATGTTAATAACTAGAAAAATTATTAAAATTAAAATAAAATTTTTAATTAAATAAATCATTATTTATCTATATTAGAAATTAAATCATTTATGTAATTAAATTTGTAAAATCAATTATTATTAAATTTTTTCCAAAAACTCCAATCAAATGGCTTATTTTTTTGTCGCCAATCAACATCGCTTTGATTAGAGTATCCTTCATTTTGAATAAATAATTGTGGTTTATGAAAATATACTTTATTGTCTTTCCAAAGTCTTTGCCAAGAAATATCTATATGTTGATTTTGATATTTCATCCATAATTTTATTAACTTAATTCCAAATTCTCTCTTACATAAATAACATCCCGCATTATTTCCATTTGCAGTAATCCTAAATAAATTTTTATTTTCTGTTGGAGACATTTTTACTCTCTTCTCCAAATTTATTCCTTGTTCAAATAAAACTAAATCAGGATTATACTCAATTGAATCATAAATAAATTTTTTTATATTTTTTCTATCTAGAAGAGGTAATATATCATCTTCACAAATAAGATAATATGGATATCCGGAATTAATTCCAGCAATATTTGCATCAATATGTGCTAATCTACATCCAACTTTTCCTATATTATGAATAACACCACTAATTCGATTTAAATTTTTTTCACCAAATATAGGTTTCATATTATTTTCAAATAATTTTAACCTATCTTTATCTTTGTCTAAATTTATAAAAAATATTGGAATATAATTTTCTTTAAGATTGATAACCTTATTAATTCCAATTTGCAAAACGAAATTCCAACCAATATTCTTATCATTTCTTTCTATAATACATTTACCATTCCTTATTTTGATATCAAATTTTTCATCAGTTTTACGGTTATTTAACCAATTGGATTTATCTACTATAAGATCTAAATTATCATTAAAAAACAATGAATTTTTTATTGGGAAATTCTTTTTATTTTTTACTGATGGTCCTATGAAAAATTCATTTTTACTAGTAAAATTTTCATTTAATTTAGGTTTGCAAAAGTAAATTATAAATAAAATAAATATAATAAAGATAACTTTCTTAAACATTTTGCTCATTATTAAAATTAAGAAAAAATTTCTGAATATAATTTAGATATTGACTTTCATTAGATTCTGTTAATTCTAAGTTTCCATCAAAATTAATTACTTTTGAATCTTCACATTCGTTTATCCACTCTTCGTGTAAATTATGACAATGTTTTAAATAATCCAAAGGAATATCTGTTTCCGAACCTCGATTTCTTTTTTTGACTCGTGACAAACATACATCAGGATCAGTTTTTACATAAATAATCAGATGTAATTTAAATTCTTCTTTGAATGTATCAAACCAATAATTATATGTCTTCCATTCAATTTCATTAATAAATCCTTGTTGATATAACATTTTGGCAAAGACATATTTATCAGTTAAAATGGACCTCTCGCAAACTATAAGTTTATCAGGATTATTTTTTAAAACATCTAATATCTTTTTGAGTCTTGTTATGTATGCCAAAACTTGAAAAGTAAATGAATATTTACTTTTGTCTTCATAAAATAGATCTAAAATCGACTTATCATTATCTTTAATTTCATTCCATTCAGATACTGGTTCATCTATAAAAATAACGTCTGTAAATTTTTCTTTTAAAAGATTGAGAAGAGTAGATTTTCCTGATCCAATATTGCCCTCTATAGAAATAATCATTATATTGTATTATTATATTTTAAGTCATATTAAATCAATTTTTTTGTATATATTCTAATAAAATTGAATATTGGTTAAATTATCTAAATATGGATGTTTAAATGGATGAATTTCAAAGTAAAAAGATAATGGTCCTAGATACCGAATATGAGTCTAATCCTAAAAGATTATTATGTTTGGCTTATATTATTTATTTTTATGATGATGAAAAATGGAATAAATTAAAAGAAGTAAGGTATGTAAAATATCCAAGTGATATATTTAAAGTAGATGAAAATAGTGATTCATTTCAATATCACAAATTAACAAATAGTTTTCTTCAAGAAAATGGCGAAAGTATAAATTTGATAATTGAAGATTTTTCAAAAGTTATCCCAGACATTGATATTATTATCGGTCAAAATGTAATAAATGCTGATATACAACTAATTAGAAAAGAAGCTATAGGCACAGGAAATTGGTTTGGTGATATAAAGAATAAATTAAAAAATATAAATATTTTTGATACTATGATATCTTTTCGTGATAAAAACCCCGAACTTAAGTCTTCTTTGGATCAAATTTATAAATACTTATTTAACAAAGAAATTAAAAACCATCATGAAGCTGTATCTGATTGTAGAAATACCTTTAAATGTTTTGAATTTATGGTTAATAATGACTACAAATTTGAGAATCAATTATATAAATTTTCTGAAGATATATTTGAAAATTTGATGATAGACCTTAAGAAATGCTCGATTTGTGAATCAAAGATTCCAAATGAAAATAATACATTTAAATATATTTCAAAAGAAAAAGTTTTAGAAATTGACAATAAGCAATTTAGCTTGGTTAACGATATAGTTAAATTAAATGATATTATATGTGGAAAGTGTTTAGGTAGTTTTGAATTAAAAATAACCGATTTGAATAATCAATTAATTAATATTGTAAAATTAAAAAGTTGTGATTCCTACTTGAAAGACTTTTTCGAAGTTTCAGGAAATGAATTAATTACCATCTATCTGAATTCCTCATACAAAGAAAAAGATGAGATTAAAAAATTAGGAGGAAAATGGGATTCTAGAAAAAAATCTTGGTATTTTAATTATTCTAGTAAGAATCCAAGTAAAATTTCAAAGTTTTCAAAATGGATTCCTGATGATAAGGTAATTTAAATAAAAAAAATTTTCATAACTAATATTAATTATGAATATTTATTTACTATATAAGATTATTCAATATGATAATACTTTTTGTAAATTTTATAATAAATGTGTAAATGAATTAGATTATTTAATTAACAAATATAATCAAATCTTAATAACTTATACTTATGTAAATGATTCTGAAAAAAAATATTTTACCAAATTTAATCCAATATTTAGTAAATTTTGTTTAAATTATATAAAAAATTTAATTGTAAACAATAGAATCGCAAATATTATACCTTTAAAAAAAATTAAAGGCAAAAGTGAATTAAATTGAGATAACAGAGGAACATAAAATAGTAGTAATTTTGATATTTTTTTATGAGATATAATTGTATAAAGTAATACTATTATAAAAAATTCTTTGCAACTACTTAGTAAAGATTTGAAGAATGATTTCTTTTCTTCTTTAACTTCTTTGGTTTCTTCTGGAATATTGTTGCTAATAGGAATCTGATTTTCAGGTATTTCTTTTAAAAATTCAGGAATATAAGAATTTTGTTGGACAGTATTAATAGGCACATTTTCAATTTGTATATTTGGATTATACTGATAAGGATCTTTAGGTAAAGGAAAATTTTCTCTGTTAATTGAAAGATTATCTTCGTTTTTATTTTGGTTAAAATTTTCCAAGTTAGTTTCTACTTGTTTAACTAAATTACTAACATTAGTTGTATCATTATTTAATGAGCTAATAGGTGTAGCCATGTCAAAATTTTCATTCATTAATTATCATTAGAAATTTTATTTTCAATATATTGTAATGCGTATTCTAATATTCTATATTTATTTTTAACAACTTTTCTCCCCAAACTATCAAACTCATCATCTAACCATTCAGGTTTTGGTTCAAAAGTTTCTAAAGTATTTGATAACTTAATAATTTTTTTGACTTCGTTTAATGTAATGCATCCTCTAGCATTTTCATTGTTCATCGTAAAAAATACTGCTGATTCAATTTTACCAGGTACTAATTTAGGAAATTCTGAATTTCCATATTCACTAGAGATATAATTTATATTTAAATTATGTTTCAAGAATGCTATTTCTCTACTTTTATAGTAATCTTCCTCAAATAAATTTTTACAATAAATATCTATATCTCCCCGAACAACATCTTCTCTAAATTCACCATCTTGATAAACTACAACTTTAGTATTTACTCTTGAATCTAACATTTCAAATAAATCCTCCTTTGTCAATTTATCCAGTAGCATTTGTTTACTATTTATTGACATATTTGTTTTAGTAATAATCATATTTCCATAAATTTTTTCACCATAGAAATTTATTAGACATCCAAATTGATTCTCATTTTTTTTATTCTTATTTTTTTCACTTAAAACATCTAGAAACATTATTTCATAAACAAATCCTGGTTTATCATAAACTATATGACTTATAATATTTCTATCCTCTGGTTCAAATTCTTTAATTTTTAAGTTTATTGCAACTTTTTCAAAAAAATTTTGCTTATCAGCCGTCTCTATATAATGAAAATCTTCATTGATTAATTTAGTAATATAACCAGGATGATTATAATCAAATGCTTCAATATCACTTGGTTTAACGACCATTATATTAAATTCTTCTTTATTTTCAAAAGGCAAAGTTTCTACATCTATTTCTAAGTGTTTAAAATCTTCCATATATACAATTAATTAATTTATATTTTTAAATTAATTCATAATATTTAACTCTACTAATTTACTGTAAACATTATTAATTTTTTCTTTATCAATTATTAACACAGAATTTTGTGTAAAGTATTTATAAAATTTTTTTAAATCAAGTGGAATGAAATTTTCTTTTGAAATGAAATATAAATTTCTTGTTCCTTTCATTCTTTTTGCATCTAAGTTTTTTATAGAAACGACTTTATCTTCTTCACTATTGAGCTCAATTTCTTCCTCATTAATATTAAAACTATTTAATAATGATAATACTGGGTCCGAAAAAGCAATAATCATATTGTTTTCGGGGTGAATTTCTGAACCAACATTGTAAGATTCTTTACTTGTAAACCATAATCCTTTTCCTTTAATTTTATTTTTTGAAGTGGCATCGATAATATCTAAAATATTTTTAAATTTATGTTTTTGGTATCCTGATTTTAAATATGAATCTTGGTAAGAAATTCTTTTTTTTATTTGACTTTTGAAATCTAAAAACTGTAAAGGGAACACACCATTAATTATATCATTTTTATATTCTTCTAAATTAGATTTAATAGTCATTTTTACCTCTTCCTTTAAATTAGAATCAATAATAAATTTACAAGAAACTAAAAAATTTATTCTTTTTGAAAGAATTCTATAGTGATGATTTTTTCCTATTAAGATAGATTTTTTTTTAGTTGGTAGTGAGTTAACTACTTTTTTTATTAAACTATCCTCCCAAAATTTATTCATTTTTTTATCAATTTCTTTATATTTATCATTTTTACTTTTTTTATATTTTGAAAAGGATTTAAACATATTTTGCATTTCATCATCATTTAAAATTTCATCATTTAATGAATCTAAATCAATTATATTAAAATTATTATCTTTTGAAATATAATTTTTTAATTCTAATTTTTGATTAGGATTTAATCCAACTATATGACAAATAATTTTATTTTCTTCAATTTTATCCATATATTGAAACTATAGAAAAAAATTAAAATAAATAATATTAATAATTATCGTTTAAAAATAAAGTTTAGTGTCTTCAACTGATTTCTTCAAACTCATGTAAATTTGAAGTTCTTCTTGTGTAAATAATTTGTAATCTTTATTGTAATGTTCTGTTAAATTTATAACCATCAAGCAAAACGAATTGTAAGCTCTATTTAATTGACTTGTTTTAATAAAATTTATTGTTTTTGTTGCCCATGGTCTAAATATTTTTTTAGAATTTTCTAAAGATTCTTCGGCATCAAATTTTTTCATCAATTTATTTAAATAAGACCAGTATGCTTTCATAAATTGTGGATGATTTTCAACAACCCATGCTCCAAATCTACTTAAAATATTAAACTCTTCTTTTCCAATAATACCCTTTTCAAAGATATAATTACATATCCAACTTCTAGATTCAATAGATTCTAATATTAAATCTAAATTCATATTTATATAATAGATTACATAAATAATCTATTATAAAAACTTTCTCTTAGTTATAAATTTCTAAATTAAAAAAACATTTCAGGAAATTATTTTCATTAGAAATCTCTAAATAAATAATTTCATCTTGAAATATAATCGGTTTATCTTCCAGTTTAATTTCAATTTGATGAGTATTAAATGCATTTTTAACAGAGCTAATAATAATTTCCATTTTTGAATATTTATTATATTCAATATTATCGGATATGTTAATTAAATTATCACTTTTTGAATTAGTAATTTTTTTAATTTTTTTCTTAAACTTTTTTTTTTGGTTAGTTAATTTGATATTAAATAAAAAAAAATCATCAGAAATATCTATAGTAGAATACAAGTATTTTGAAAAACTTTTGGACTTTTTCATTTGCGGTACTAAGCTATAAGACATACAATAGTATAATATATACTTTAGAATTTAATTTGGCGGAGAGACGAATATAGTATTAAAATCTACACCTGTAAAATAACATGTACAAATAGCACTTCCATTATTATTTTGGGAAAATTCAATGTAGAAATTTTCATCTTTCTGACTGAAAGTTGACAAGGTATGGTCAATTTTTCCTTTCATTTGATAATTTTGTCCATTAAATGGGAGTTCAGCTACAAAGATATTAAAGTAATTAATATCGCTATATAATATATTATCATCTATATCAACAATATATGAGTACTTTTTTGATTCAATTTTATTAATATTCTTAAAGCTTTTTTTTAAACCTAATTCTAAACAAAATAAATACTTATTATTTGGTGATGAAGGATCTGAAAAAGAATGATAAGATTTTGTATATTTAATCGGTATTGGAGTAGAGCCATTAATTAAATCATGTGATGACATCTTATTTATAAATCTAGGTATTTTTTTTTTAAACTTTTTTTTTATTATGATAAATCCATAACTCGTAATAGTTTGAATCACTGTTTTTTGAATTTAAAAATAAGTCTTTAATTAAATCTCTTAAATCTGCTTCATTAATAATTAAAGACAATTTTCTGCGAGGATTGATTTCTATTAATGTGCTATTATTATTAATATTATGTTTTACACTATTAATTGAAATTACATTGGTAATAAGGTTATTTAATTTTTCAAATTTTTCACCACTTAATATATTTTTTAAGCTATCATGTTCTGATCCTAAAAATAATGAAAATTGACATAATATCTCTAATGGGATAGTGTCATCCATTAATTAAAAAAAGAATATATTTAAAAGTTTAGATTATTATTTAAATATATGATTGTTAGAATAGAAATTTCAAAAAATAGTAATTTGAAATATGAGTATGATGAAAAACAAGGTGAATTAATTTTAGATAGAGTTTTACCAAACTCAAATTCATTTCCATATAATTATGGATACATACCTAATACATTAGCTCCAGATAATGATGCAGTTGATGTGATATTACTTTCTAGTCATCATCTTCAACCAGGATGCTTAGTAAAAGTAAGAGTAGTTGGAGGTATTGAAACAAAAGATGAAAACGGAAAAGATGATAAAATTTTGTGTGTATTAGATGATAAAGTTGACAAAGAATTCTCTTACATAGATAATTTAGATGATATTCCAATTTACAAAGTTCAACAAATTGAATACTTTTTAACTCATTATAAAGATAATGATAATAAGAAATTTATTGAGGTTGGAAATATTTACAATAAAGAAGAAGCTTTAAGATTTATTGATAAATGTAAATTTAAAAATTGAAAAAATAAATGATATCGACATAATATGAATGATTATGTCTCCTGAAGAAATTTGTATAGAGAATTATGTTAGAGATCAAAAATTGATTTTTGAAAAAATAAAATATGATTATGATGGTACTTATGAATATGACGGAATGGTTTTCCCTGATGGAAAGTTGTATGATTATATATTGATTATTGAGAAAGACAATGAGCTATTTTATGATATATTTCATAGAGAAGATTGGGGTTTAAAGGATGATGATGATACTTATTATCCTTTGGATTGTAAAGCTCCTTTTAAAAATAACTTGTCTGAAATATTTATTAAAAATGGTTATGACCCAAAAAAACTTAATTATGATAATTTCGAATTAGGTAATAGGTATAATAGTTTAGACAAGGATTATGTTAGTTTGAGGGGTAATTTTATTTTATATTTTAAAGTATAATGAAAGATTTATTTAAATCTGAAAATAATATTAGAATTGGTCATGAAGAAATATCTTGTATTTGTAATTTTTTAAGTATTACAAAAGATGAATTAATTAGTTTATTATCATCTGGTGATCTTTCTTTTTATTTTAAAATAACTTATGAAAAAACACATATTACTGCTTATTGTTTTGATAATCCACCATTCATTACATATGATTTGATAATTCTTTATAAAAAGGATAGTGATTTCTATACTATGATTTTTTCAAAAGATAAATACCCTATGGAATATAATGAACTAAATAATATTGAGTGCTATCAAAATTTACTTCCAATAGAATATCCTAGTATTGAAATTGATTTTCCGATTTTTAAACATTGTAGAAACAATAACATTTTATCTTTTGATGAAATAAATATTATTAAAAGTATGTTAAGCTTTAATAATAAATTTATTCCTTTAGATGTCACAGATTTAATTTTAAGTTTTATTTGTATTCATAGTTATGACAAAAGTATTGTTAATTTTATTATAACAGATGAGTTTAATATTGGATCAAATATAAAAATATGTTATTATCCTTATATATTTAAAAGTAAACTTTTATTAGCAATTAAAACTTAAACAGTCATTTCATTTTATTAATAAATGGATATTTGTAGGATTTGTCTAAATACAGATTGTGATGAACCAATAATTCATAGATGCGGATGTAAAAGTGGTGGGTGTCATGATAAATGTCTCGAAAAATGGATCAAAGTAAAAGGAAATACTACATGTGAAGTTTGTAAACAAAAGTATAAAGATATCAATTTAAATTATAAATATAAAGATGATATTAAAGTTTTCCAAAAAATGATACCAGTATTTTCCAGTTCATATGTAATATTTTTTACACTTGGGTATTTTCTTATGCATGAAGATTGTAATAACATATCAAAAATAAATAATTTAAATAGTTTAAAATTTTTATATTTTATTTATTTTTTGAATATAATAAATTCAAATGAATTCAAATTGAATCTATTAGAAATTGAAAATGTAAGATTTTGTACTTAAGGAAATGTCAATATAATTAATAAATGAAATATAATAATGTTATTCTAATTGATTCTTCATATACTAGTTTTTACAGATTTTTTGCAACAAAAACATGGTACTCAATGGCATTCAAAGAGGAGTTTAAAGAAATTTCTGATTTTAAAACATATGATTGGTTAGCAAATAAAGATTTCATTGATAAATATGAAAAAATGTATTTGGAGTCTATAAAAAAATTAGTTTCTGCTAAAGTTTTTAAGGATAGTTTAATTATTTTTGCCAGAGATCCACCTCAAGAAACAATTTGGAGAAATCAAGAAACATGTGATTATAAAGCTGGAAGACAAGATTTAACCGAGAAACATAATTTTAAGCCTGTATTTAAATTTACTTATCAAAAATTGATACCAAAATGGACAAAAGATAATGAGAACATGGTAGAAATTAAACAAGATAATATAGAAGCGGACGATATAATTGCTCTTTCTTGTAAATTTATTTTGGATAAATATACTGATAAGAATATTTACATAGTTTCAGGAGATGAAGATTTTCTTCAATTAGGAAATTCTAATGTATTTTTTGCCAATTATAGGAAAAAAAAAGTTTTCCAATTAACACAAGAAGAGGCTAATGAAGCCCTAATTAAAAAAATTGTTGAAGGTGATTGTTCAGACAACATCCCATCTATTTTTAAGGGTAAAAAAATAAAAAATAAAAAAGAAATGCTTGCAAATATTGAAGAGTTAGAGAAATTCATAAATGATAACAAAGATTTTAAGAAAAAGTTTGATAATAATAGGAAAATAATAGATTTTAATTACATACCAGATAAGTTTAAAAAGAAGTTTAATAAAGTTGCTAAAAATATATTTTGATTTATTCCTACAAATTAAAAATAATTTTATATACTATTTTAATGGCAAATAAAATTATTAATAATATAAATGATTTTCAAAACTTTTTATTGGATAAGAGTAATAAAAATTATAACTTAGAAGGAAAATATATATTAAATTGTAACATCAATTGGAAAAAAATTGCAGTTCATTTGAGAAGACCTATTGATATTTTTTATGGTTCTTTTGATGGCAAAGGATTTGAAATTAAAAATTTTAGTTATGAAGAAGATACTAATTATATTGGATTATTCAGTTGTTTATCAAATGCAATCGTAAAAAATTTATGTTTAAATATGAATGGTGAACTGAAGGGAAACTCATATATTGGCTGTTTAGTAGGATACACTGAAAATAGTGAGATAAGTTTTTGTAAAATTAATGGAAAAATTAATTTAAATTCTTCAGGGCCAAATTGTGGATTATTATTTGGAGCATCAAAATACTCAAAAATTAATAATGTTGAAATTTTTCTTTCAGATTCAACAATCAGAGGAGTAAAAACTATAGGTTCTTTTGGTGGTAATTGTGAGAAAAGTGACATCACTAATTGTAAAGTTACAGGTAAATTAGACATTATTGGATCTAACTCGAATTCTAGTGATATTTCTGGTTTTGTTGGCTTTTCTAGTGCATCAAAATTCAATGATTGTATAGTTAATTTTAACGGAACAATTATAGCTAGTAATAATGTTAGTGGATTTGTTAGTGTAGAATATTTATCTGAATTTAAGGATTGCGAGATGAATATTTTTGGAAATATAACTAGTTTTACTAATACAAATTTATTTTGTAGTTTATCAATTGAACCAAAATTAAGTAAATTTATCAATTGTAATATTGGGATAAATTCACAAATAAATGGAATTCTGATTAATATATTTAATGTACAAGGATATTCAAAGATTGCTAATACAGAATTTGATGTAATAGTAAACAAAAAATATTATTCAGATGAAATCTTAAATTTATTAGACTTAAGATCAAAAATAATTAATGAAGATGGTCTAATATATATGATTCTTGATTATATTTTAACAGTAAAGCAATTGAGTAAATTAGTAATATCTAATTTTGAAATTAAAAGTGAGCTAGAAATTATTAATAATTTAATAAGTAAATTTAAGGGATTATGGATTAATTTAAGCTATCATGAAAAAACATTATTTTCAAAAATTGGATTTAGTGAAGAGAAATTTAATAAAGTAATTTTTCCAGATATAAAATGGAATAACCTTACTAAAGCACAAAGATATGCTGCCTTGAATCTTGGTTTTAGCAAAAATTTATGGGATAATAAGATTATTCAAACTGTAAGCAAAAAAACTCATAAAATAAAAAATACTGGAATTAGAATTAACTTTGAAATTAAAATAATTAATATGATTTTGAAATTACCTAATTATATTAGAACAATAATACTTATTGAAATAAAACAATTTTTAGTTAAATTATATTCAGAATGTCTACCAAAGTTTAAAGAATTGAATTTGTACTTTCGAAGTGAATCTAATTTAGACATATCTATCATATTTACAAATGAAATAGATTTAGATGATGACGTATCTGATGGTAATATATGTGTTATTGAAAAAGTAGATAAATATATTTTACTTAATATTGATTATAATAATTATGTTTTTGTAAATAAATACTTTAGAGAAAATGAAAAAGCATATACAGATTTTTTAAAGTTTTTAATTAATGAGTTAATTAAAGTTAACCTCACTTGCGAGTATACTATTGATATTTTAGATTTTAATAATAATTTCAAACAGATTAAAGCAAAGGTATCATTAAATGAATCTCATTCTAAAATTATTGATAAGAACGATGATTTAAATTCACTAAGTAGTAAAGATTTAATTAATATTTTAAAAAATTTTGTTCCAGATAACTTAGTTAATTATCCTAATAAGATAAATTTAAATTGGGACCTTTATTCTAATTTAAATAGTCTTAATGATAATTTTATTGATGAAATAGAATATAATGACTATGCAGTATGTACAAATTTAGATCAATTAAATAAAAAAGTTGGATATCATACACCATTTTCTAACATTGTAACAAGTGTATTAATTAACAATAATTATGCAAATGATAATGATATTTTACTTATATATGTTAATAATGAACTAAGAGGACATGGAATAGTAAGATTATTTAATGATGTGCCAATAGTTAATACAAAAATTTTCATTAATAAATTTAATGAAGTTATAACTTTTAGAGTTTACAATTGCGATAAGAAACTTCTATTTGATGTTCCAAATTTTAATGTTGTCGGTAAACCAGGAGAAAACTTAGGTAATTTACAAAATCCCATTCAAATTGAGGCATATGGAAAGACACCACCTGAAGTAGTTTGTATTACAAAGGAAGATTTTGGAGAGCCAGTAAAATACTTTAATAACTTAGTAAATGTTTTTGGATATATAATTATAAACTACAAATTCGCAAAAAAAGGTGATTTTGTAGCAGCTTATGTTGATGGGGAATTAAGAGGTTTAACTGAAGTTTATCTTTATAATAATATACCTTTTGTTAATCTATCAATTAATTCATCAGGTAAGAAAGAAACTGTAAATTTTTCAGTTTTAGAAACATCTTCAAAACAATTATTTACTGTCCCCGATTTTAAATTAGATATAATTCCAGGTAAAAATTATGGAGATAACCTTAGTCCGATTAAAATTAGAGCTATAGGTAAAGTTTTTGTTGAACTAAATGATTTCTTAAGTTATGTTGACCAAAACACCTTACTAAATTTAAGTAATTCTAATAATATATCTACTCAAACAGATTGCATACAAGAAGAAAAATCTATAGAACCTAATTCATCTAATAATCAAATACCAGATAATGAAATACCTGTAGATGATATAAGTAATTTATGTGAAGTAACTGTAGATAAAAAATCATTTGTTAATTTTATAGGTCTAGCTTCATTAAATAATAAAAAAAAAATGGTTCAAAAACCAATTCTAAGTAACAAATGTGGTTCAGGGTGTGGAACCAGTTGTTCAGGAGTTTAAATTCCAATTAATAACAGGTATATTTCTTTTCTCTAGTTCTTGATTTGTTTTTTTGAAAATATCTGAACCAAAAAATCCTCTGTTAGCACTTAATGGAGATGGATGTACACTTGTTAAAATTATGTGCTTTTCGGAATCAATTAAAACATTTTTAGATTTTGCATTATTTCCCATTAGTATAAATACAACATTTTTTTGATTATCAGAGATATATCTTATTACTTTATCAGAGAAATCTTGCCAATATTTTTGATGACTATTCGATTTACCTGGTAATACAGTTAAAGCTGAATTCAATAAAAATATTTTCTCTTTTTTTACCCATTTTTTTAGATTACCGTTTTTGAAACTAAATTCTGGATAAGAATTTTTAATCTCTTTGAAAATGTTTTTTAAACTTGGTGGAATATTCTTGTGTGATTTAGGAACTGAAAATGATAATCCTTGTGCTTGTGGTATTTCTTTCCCATCAATATTTTCAAAGTTTATGTAAGGATCTTGTCCTAATATAACTACTTTAATATCTTTAGGTGAAAGATATTTGAAAACTTTAAATATTGATTTCTTCTTAGGATAGACTTTTGATGTTAGAACTTCAGATAAAATAGAATTTAATTCAGTACTGTTTTCCTCAAAAAAAGTCTCCCAATCTGGATGGATATTAAACAATTCTAATGATAAAGACATTATAAAATTATAATTTTTTTATCTTTAAAGATTATCAATTTTTATTTTATAACTATATATTACTATTTTACGTAGTAATAAAATTAACGCTTTTTTGAAAATAAGTCTTTTTGCTTAGCTAGAAACTTTCAGTTTCATTACATAGTAAACGTACAATCAATTTTTATTAGGATGTGAAATAGATTGATAGAATTAATTATTATTTTTCATTAAAATAGCTTGTCGGCGAGATTGATAATTCAGTTAAATATTTTAGAACATCTCTCACTTGAGGAGATTTTCTTACTTCAAATGAATTATCTCTTTTTCTTCTATTAACAATAGATTTTTTTGGATTATCATCGATACAATCCTGATATATTTCTTTCAGGCTATCGTAGCTTTTTGATTGACTTTGAAATGAAACAGTATAATCAGATTTTTTTTCATCTAAAAAATTATTCTTCAAAACTACCTTATCATAAATACAACTCTTGGTATTTTTATCTATATTTAATGAATTTAAGTTTTCATAGCTTTTTGAACTTGAGATAGATTCTAAATCATTGCTACTAGGGAAACTTTCAATTGACAAAAATGAAATCAAACTACTACTACTTTCAGAACGAATAACTTTTTGTCTAATAGGTTCAAAATCGTTTATATTATCGCTATGAGACATGATTTATAATTATATATATAAATATTTTTTTTTATCAATTTTTAAACTAATAAATACAAAAAAATTGATAAAGAATTGTTAAATATATAGATTATAATATAAATGAGTAATCCCTATAAACCTTTTGTATTCAAGTTTTCTGTTAAAAATGATGTACTAAAAAATGCTGATAAAGATAATATTATATTGTCGAAAATAATTTCCCATCCTCAAGTTAGCTTGGGTTTCCATTATTTTTTACACAGGACAAAAGATGCGATGGATATAGTTAATAACCTCGAAACAAGTAATAAATTTTATTATGTGGTTAATCCATTTGAACA
>MDTC01175411.1_pt1 | contig 17405 bp, 17 predicted proteins | sample 811181 | NCBI WGS metagenome assembly MDTC01 (sample SAMN05326644, study PRJNA326480) | marine metagenome | isolation source: seawater | place: Pacific Ocean: North | collected 2011 | reverse complement strand
CCATAAAGCATTTCTCTTCCTTGGCGATCTTTAATTCTTAACATTTCTTCACCATAATCATTATATCTTCCACTTTCTTTCCAGATATCAGCTGATTGAATTGTGGGCATTAACATTTCCTGAGCGCCAATTTCATTTTGTTCTTCTCTGACAATTGACTCGATTTTTTTCATAATTTTAAATCCTAGAGGAAGCCATGAATATATTCCTGCAGCTGATTGTTTAATCATACCTGTTCGCAACATAAGTTGATGTGATTTTATCTTAGCATCAGCAGGGAGGTCTTTAATTAGTGGTAGAAATAATTTTGATAGTAGCATTATTGTAAATAGCCTCTTAAATTCAAATGATCATTAATTACAAGATAATATATTACTGCGAAAATTATTGAAGTAATTAAAGTTGTCATTAAAAATTTTTTTAAAATACTTGGGTTTTTTGGGGCTCCAGGATCATTCCCTCGTAGATCGTCTTTAAATTTAACGTCCTGCGATTTTATTCCAACAGGTAAAACTGAAAAAAATATGATCCACCAAATACAAATATAAACAATGAAAGATCCTGTTGTTCCCATTAAATTCTAGATATATTAATTGTTGTGTAGGGTTTTTTCCCTGTTCTTTCTTTTACTATTTTTTTACAGGTCTGTTTAAGAGTATCTATTAAATTTTGCTCTTGTTTTTTACTTTGGACAGAAAAAGTTCTACAAATATTATCTATTTCATCTTCCATATCAAAAATAAAAGTATCAGAAATTTCTTCTGAGGGAATTCCTTTAAAAGAAATAATAGGCTTTTTTATTTTTCCATTATTGCCAATTAAGACAGTCACTTCTAAATAGCCATTTGCAGCTATATTTTTTCTTTCTTTTATAGAGTTAGAGTCCTCTCTGACACCAACAAAACCATCTAAATACATTCTGCCAGATGGAGCTTTATCAATAACTTGGGGGGTATTCGTAGGTGAGATTCGAATAATGTCTCCATTTTCTATTTGCAGAGTGTGGGGCACTTTCATTTCTTTTGCAAATTTAGCTTGTTCTTGCATGTGCCTATGCTCACCGTGAACAGGTATAACTGATTTTGGTTTAACCCATTCATACATATCTTTTAAATCATCTCTATTTGGATGACCTGAAACATGGACAAATGAATTATCTTCTGTGATAATTTCAATTCCATTCCTTACTATTTCATTGTGCATTGCATAAAGTTTTTTTTCATTTCCAGGTATAATTTTTGAAGAAAAAATTATTGTATCTCCTTTTTCCAAATAAACATCAGGGTGAATACCATTGACTATCCGTTTAGTAGCTCCCATTGGTTCTCCTTGACTGCCAGTACTCAAATAAATAATTTTTTCACGCGCTATATTTTTTGCGTCTCGAGAATCTATTGGTTCTATTAAATTTTGTAAGTAACCACATTGTCTTGCAGCTTTATAAATTCTATGCATGGACCTTCCTACTAAAGATATTTGTCTGTTTGTTTTCTTTGCGCAATAGAATACTGTTTCCATACGCGCAACGTTAGAAGCAAATGTGGTAACAACAATTTTTTTTTTTTGTTTTTCTATAATGTTTAATAAGCTGTCTCTGACATCAGATTCTGATCCAGCTCTACCTTCGTTAAAAACATTTGTAGAATCGCAAATCATTGCTAGTACATTTTGATTCCCAATCTCTTTTAATTTTTGTTCATCAACCTTTTCTCCAATCAGTGGGTTTGGATCACATTTCCAATCACCTGTATGTAAAATAATACCAGCTGGTGTTTTTATGCTTAATCCATTTGGTTCTAAAATTGAATGGGTTAATGTAATAAATTCTATTTCAAATTCACTTAATTTTATTTTTCCGTTAAGTTGTACAATTTGAAGATAATTCGTTATATCAATTTTTTTTTCTTTAAATTTTTCTCTAACTAATGCCGCGGTAAATGGTGTGGCATATATTTTGCATTTCAGTTCGGGCCATAAAACGGCAACTGAACCTATATGGTCTTCATGAGCGTGAGTAAGTACAATGCCTAAAAGATCTTTTTTTTTATCTATTAGAAATCCTGGATCAGGATATATTAGATCTATACCTGGGATGGAGTCGTCAGCAAAAGTAACTCCCATATCCACCACTATCCATTTCTCATTATCTTCTTTACCATAAGCATAGAGATTTAAATTCATACCTATCTCCCCTGAACCACCTAGAGGACAGAATAAAAGTTGATCTTTACTCATTTAATTAATTTTTTATAAATAAACATAATTCCTTTTATAGTAATATGTTTATCAATTGTGGAATTATTATGTGTAAATTTAACAAACATACCGGCGTAACCTCCGGTTAAAATTATTTTAAATTTTGTTTTAAATTTTATGTTAATTTTTTTGATTATATTAGATATTAAGCCCTGATAACCCCAGAAAAAACCTGCATTCAATGCATCTTTTGTGTTTTTACCAAACACTCTTGGATTAGACTTTAATTTAAATATTGGCAAAGCAGCAGTTGATTTGCTTAAATTTAAGATCGACAATTTAACACCAGGAGCTATAACGCCTCCTTCATAAATACCTGGTTTTTTTACTATATCAAAAGTAGTGGCTGTACCAAAATCAACGATCAAACAATTTTTTTTAAAAAGATTAAAAGCACCTATTGTATTAGCTATTCTATCGGAACCAAGCTGTTTATAATTGTCTATATTAATTTTGATGATTTTTTTTAAAGGAAGATTCTTTATTTCAATACATTTAAAATGTTTTGTAATTAAAAATTTGTTAATTTTTTTGTAAATTTTTGGAACAACACTTGAAAATAATATTTTTCTATTTAATTTTTTATTTAAAGCTTTAGTAAAAAATTTATAAATATTGGTTTTCATAAGTAACTTGTTTGTCTCTATAGTGTATTCTTTTATAATTTTAAATTTATTATTAACTAAACAAATTTTTGTTAGTGTGTTTCCAATATCTCCTACTAAATAAGTCATTTCTTTAAATATATTTATTTTTAACGTATGTAAAATTATTATTGTTTAAATCATAAATCATTTGTACATATGCATTTTTAATCTTTCTAATTATTTCTGAATTTTTAATAATCTTTTTAGAATGTTCTTTAAGGCAAGTTGAGAAAAAAAATTTGTTATAAGGAGCAAAAGTAGTATTTATCCCTATTCCTGTAATTAAAAATTTCTCTCCTTCATACTCGATAACCTCTTGTAATATTCCACAAAATTTTTTTTTTTCAATTAATAAATCATTTGGTTCTTTAATTTTTATAATTTTTGTTGTGTAATTTTTGAGGATTTTTTTTAAAATTTTTGTATTTATTGTTAAAAAATTTTTAATTTTAAACTTTGAAAAATCAACTTTAAAAAATATTGAAATATAAATATTTCCCTTTTTGGATATCCACTTTTTACCCATGGTGCCTTTCCCTTTAGTTTGTGTATCAGATATAATTAAACCACTAGTATGTCTGTGCTTTTGAATTAGTTTAATAGCCTTATCGTTAGTACTTTTTAGGGTTCTAAATTTTATTATTTTCAACTTCATTAATTAATGATTAATGATTCAACAATTGTGTTTAAAAATGACGGGTATATGAAAAATGTTATAAGTATTAAACTGCTTAAAAGTAAAGTTGTTGATATTCCAAAATTTTTTATTTGGTCAAATGATTTGTTCTCATCATCAAAATAGATAATTTTAATAATTCTTAAATAATAAAAAGCAGATATAACGGTGCTTAACAAACCTATAATTGCAAGCGTGTACATTTTACTTTCTATCACGGCAATAAAAATATAAAATTTTGCAAAAAACCCTGCTAAAGGTGGTATCCCCGCTAGTGAAAACAAAATAATTAAAAGAGAAATCGACAAAATTGGATGCTGTTTGGATATTCCAGATAGATCATTTAAATTCTCACAATATTTTCCATCTCTTTTCATAGAAAATATGCAGGCAAATATTCCCAAATTCATCACGACATAGATAGATATATAAACAATGCTACTATTGTAACCGAGTGTAGTGCTAGTAGAAATTCCAGCTAAAGCAAAACCTATATGCCCAATAGAACTATAGGCTATAAGTCTTTTAATATTAGTTTGTCCAATCGCAGCTACCGCTCCTAAGATCATTGAAGCTAATGAAATAAAAATTAATATTGGCTGCCACTGATCCACTATTTCAATAAAAGGTATTTGCATAAATCTAATAAATACTGCAATACCAGCAACTTTAGGAACTACTGCAAAAAAACTAGTTACAGAACTTGGTGCGCCTTCGTAAACATCAGGTGTCCACATATGAAACGGGACAGCAGAAACCTTGAATGCTAAACCTACTAAAATAAAAACCATGGCAAATACTGTTCCTATGTTTTCAATATTTGTATTTGAGCTAATAACTTCAAAGTTTGTTGATCCACTGAAGCCATACAAGATTGAACATCCATAAAGTAATAATCCGGAAGCAAGTGAGCTTAAAATAAAATATTTTAATCCTGATTCATTAGATTTTAAATTATCTCTATCTAGAGATGCTAAGATATATAGTGATAAAGATTGCAATTCTAAACCTAAATAGAAAAGAATTAAATCATTTGCACTAATCATAACAAACATACCAAGAACAGATAAAAGCATAACTAAAGAATATTCAAAATAATTTATATTTGTTTCTTTTATAAAGTTTTGTGTAATTATTAGAATAAAAAAAGTTCCAACAAGAATTAAAATCTTAAAAAAATTTGTAAATGTATTGGATACAAAGCTATTTGAAAATAATTCAATTGAATTGCTGTAAGAATTTAAAATAATTAATATTAATGCAATTATAATTCCGTAAATTATACTTGTTACAAGAACGTAGCTATTTTTAAAAAAAACACCAATCATCAAAGTTGCCAGTATAGAAACTGTTAAAAATATTTCAGGTAAGAAAAAATTTATATTTTCCATTATTATTTGACCGTATTTAAAATTAAATTCATTTGATAATCAGTAATTAATTTATCAACCGAAACATGTATAGTATCTAAAATTAGATTTGGATAAAAACCAAGAAATAAAGTTAAGCCTGCTAATAAAAATAATATCAAACTTTCAGATAGATTTAAGTCTTTTAGTTCGGTTAATTCTTTTTTTTCTAATTTTCCAAAAATTACTCTTTTATATAGCCAAAGCATGTAAGCTGCTCCAAGGATAACTCCTATACTTGCGAGTATAGCCACTAAAAAATTCTTTTGGAAAGCACCTAATAAAATCAATATTTCACCTACAAAGCCACTGGTTCCTGGTAAACCAACAGCTCCTAACATAAATACGGCAAATACTAATGAGTATTTTGGTAGAATATTAACTAAACCTCCATAAGAACTTATTAATCTTGAGTGCATTCTGTCGTAAACAACCCCTACACATAAAAAGAGAGCAGCAGAAATAAGACCATGACTCAACATTTGAAAAATGCTTCCTTCTATTCCTTGTTTTGTAAAAGTAAAGATACCAAGCGTTACGAAACCCATGTGAGCTACAGAAGAATATGCGATAAGTTTTTTCATATCTTCTTGCATCAAAGCGACTAAAGAGGTGTAAATGATCGCAATAATACTCAAAGTAAAAATTAAAGGCACAAAGTATTCTGAAGCAACAGGGAACATCCCAATTGAAAATCTTAAAAAACCATATCCAGCCATTTTAAGTAATATAGCTGCAAGAATGACTGAACCTGCTGTAGGTGCTTCAACATGAGCATCCGGCAACCAAGTATGAACAGGCCACATTGGCATTTTAACTGCAAAAGAACTAAAAAAAGCTAGCCAAAGAACGTACTGAAATTCAACAGGTATTTTAATTAGAATAATTTCAGTTACATCAGTGGTTCCTGTGATCCAGTAAATTGAAATAATTGCAACTAACATAAGAACAGAACCTAAAAGTGTAAATAAAAAGAATTTAAAAGCTGCGTATACTCTTTTTGGCCCACCCCATATTCCTATAATTAGAAACATGGGTATTAAACCAGCTTCAAAAAATAGATAAAAAACAACTAGATCTAATGAACAAAAAACTCCAATCATAAAAGATTCTAGAATAAGTATTGCAATCAAGAATTCTTTGAGTCTATTTTTAATACTATTGATACAAGAAACTATACAAATTGGAGTTATGAAAGCAGTTAGAACTATAAATAATATAGATATTCCATCAATTCCAAATTTAAATTTAATAAACCCACTTATCCAATTTTTTTCTTCAATAAATTGAAATTCTGAGGTGCTTTTGTCAAATACATACCACAAAAAAATAGCTAAGAATAAAGTTACTACGCTGGTAAATAAAGAAATATAGATTACATTTTTATTTTCATTAGTTTTGTTGTTGAAAATAAAAATAAAAATAGCTCCCAAAATAGGCAGTAAAGTAATGGATGACAGTATTGGAAAATTCATTTTTTAATAAATTATCAAATAGGTTAGTAAAAGAGAAAGACCCAAAAGCATAATAAATGCATAATCATAAATAAATCCACTTTGAAATTTTACAGCCTTATTTGAAAAAAATTTAATTGTTTTTGAAAAACCATCTGGACCAAATCTATCTATTATATTTTGATCTCCTTTTTTCCAAAAAATAAATCCCATATATTTAAGGGGTCTAACAAATAAAAAATCGTACAACTCGTCAAAATACCATTTATTTAGTAAAAAGTTATGTAAAGGTTCATTTAACTTTTTTACACCATCTAAAATTGAAGTATCTTTTATGTACAAATAATAAGTAATAGGGATTGCTAAAACAACTATTGATGGGGTTATCAATAGTAACCAAATTGGCAGATCTAAATGTTTTATTTCTTTTGCAAAAAATATTGATTTTTTCCAAAAATCTAAATTGTGATGACCTATAAGTATTTCTTTAAATAAATAACCTGCAAGTACTGCACCTAAAGCTAGTATTATTAAAGGTACAAGCATAACAAGAGGTGACTCCTGTGTCTTTTCTATTGGCATCTCTTTGTTGTTATAATTTCCATGAAAAGTTAAGAAAAATAGTCTCCATGAATAAATTGCTGTTAAAAAAGCTGTAAAGATTCCAACTGTCATGGCGTAGTAGCCTAGAGTGGTACCTTTGAAGAAAGCAAATTCAATAATTGCATCTTTAGAATAAAATCCAGATAGAAAAGGGAAACCTGTAAGAGCTAAGGTTCCAATGAGCATTAAAACCCAAGTGTATGGAATTTTTTTCCAGACTCCTCCCATTAGCCTTATATCTTGTTCATCTTTAAATGCATGTATAACAGAGCCTGATCCAAGAAATAATAGAGCTTTAAAAAAAGCATGTGTAAACAAATGGAAAATTGCTACATGGTATGCTCCAACGCCTGCAGCAAAAAACATATAACCCAATTGGCTACATGTTGAGTAAGCAATAATTTTTTTAATATCGTTTTGTACTAACGCAACTGAAGCAGCAAATACAGCAGTTACCATGCCTGAAATCGCAACAAAATTCAAAGCTACTTGTGAATATTCAAATAGTGGAGAACATCTTACAACTAAAAATACTCCAGCTGTAACCATCGTTGCTGCATGGATTAAAGCTGAGACTGGTGTTGGACCTTCCATTGCGTCTGGTAACCAAGTATGAAGTAAAAATTGAGCTGATTTTCCCATTGCGCCAACAAAGAGCATTAGACATATTATTGTTATTAGATTTGTTTCAAATCCGAGAAAATTTATTTCTTTATCGATTGAACCAGCTGCTTTAATGAATACTTCGCTATAATTTACCGTTCCAAAATAATAGAAAATTAAAAAAATACCTATTGCTAATCCAAAATCACCCACGCGATTTACTAAGAAAGCTTTTATCGCAGCATTATTTGCAGAGTCTTTCTTGTACCAAAAACCAATTAGTAAATATGAACACAAACCCACTCCTTCCCACCCAAAAAATAGTTGTAGAAAGTTATCTGAAACAACAAGCATCAGCATTGAAAAAGTAAATAAAGACAGGTAAGACATAAATCTGGGTTTATTAGGATCATAACTCATGTATCCAATCGAGTAGATATGAACTAATGAGGATATCGATGTCACGACAACTAACATTATTGAACTGAGTGGATCAATATTAATAGACCAATTGACTCTAAAATTCCCTGAACTTATCCAATCAAAAATTTTATAATTTCCATATAAATCATAGACAACACCCTTGTAAAAAATTATGCACGATAGAACTGCAGAAATTATGACTAAAAAAGTAGTTGTTATCTCTGAATATCTATCGCCGAGAGGTTTTACTAAATATCCTAATATAGAACCAAGAAGAGGAAAAAAGATTAATAGGTAATGCATTTACCCTTTCATTTCATTTATTTCTTGAACACGAATTGAACCTTTGTTTCTATAATAAGAAACTATTATTGCTAATCCTATTGCAGCTTCTGCGGCAGCAACAGTCAGTATAAAAAAAGTAAATATTTGTCCTGTTATATCATTTGAATAAATGGAAAAAGCTACTAAATTTATATTTACTGCAAGAAGTATAAGTTCTACAGACATTAGTATTACTATTACGTTTTTTCTGTTTAGGAAAATTCCTACAACACCTAACAAAAATATTACTCCACCTAGTGCAAGGTAATGCCCCAATTCAATGCTAATCATCTATCTCGACTCCCTTATTAAAATCTGCTTCTGCCAATTTAATTGAAGTTTTTTTTTCTCTAGATAGCTGGGTAAAATAACTTTGTGTTTTTACACCTGTTCTTTTTGTGTAGGTTAAAACAATTGCTCCTATCATTGCTAAAAGTAAAATAACTCCAGCTACCTGAAATAAATGAATATATTGTGTATAAAGTACATTTCCAAGCATGTGCGTGTTAGTAAGGTTTCCGTCTACAACTAAAGCGTCAGTTTTTATAAAATTTGGTTTATACTTCCAGCCGCCTACAACAACTAGTACTTCTGCAAGAATAATTACGCTTACTATTAGTCCAACAGGAATATGTGCTGATTTTTCTCTGTCTCTAAACCATGATTGTTTTTGTTCTGCTACGTTAAGCATCATAACAACAAATAAGAATAACACTGCTACGGCACCAACATATACGATAAGCATAATCATACCCAAAAATTCAGCACCTATCATAATAAAAAGACAACCTACTGAAATAAAATCTAGAATAAGAAAAAATACTGCATGTACAGTATTTCTACTTGCAATAACCATTATTGCTGAACCAACTGATATAATAGAAAAAAAATAGAAGAAAAAAGTATGAGCTAACATTTTATCTGTAAGGTTTGTCTAGTCTAATATTTTTGGCTAAAACTTCTTCCCATCTATCTCCATTATCTAATAATTTTTTTTTGTTATAATAAAGTTCTTCTCTAGTCTCAGTTGCGAATTCGAAATTTGGCCCTTGTACAATCGCATCAACAGGACAGGACTCTTGACACAATCCACAATAAATGCACTTCAGCATGTCTATATCATATCTAGTGGTTTTTCTGCTCCCATCATCCCTCTCTGTTGATTCAATAGTTATCGCTTGAGCAGGACAAACAGCTTCACAAAGTTTACAAGCAATACAACGTTCTTCTCCGCTTGGATATCTTCTTAGAGCGTGCTCACCTCTATACCTGGGGCTTAAAGAGCCTTTTTCATAAGGATAATTGATTGTTTTTTTTTTCTTAAAAATTTCTTTTATTCCCATCCAAGAAGCTACGATAAACTCAACTAAAAAAATTGTTTTTAATATTCTAATAATTGTCATTTAAAATAACCTCGTGGGCAGTTTGTCGAAATAAAAGAGAAAACTAGCTGTGAGAACGACATAAAATAAAGAAAAAGGTAAAAATATTTTCCATCCGAGTCTCATTAATTGATCGTATCTATATCTTGGTACAATAGCTTTAACTAAAGCAAATAAAAAAAATAAAAATAATATTTTTAAAATCATCCAAATTGGTGCCGGTATAGCGTTAATTGGATAAACATCAATTGGTGGTAACCATCCTCCCAAAAATAAAACAGATCCCAAAGCACACATAAGCAAAATGTTTGCATATTCGCCCAACCAAAACATTGCATACATCATGCCTGAATATTCGGTTTGATAACCTGCAACTAATTCAGCTTCTGCTTCAGGTAAATCGAATGGAGGTCTGTTTGTTTCAGCTAAAGCAGAAATGAAAAAAACAACAAACATTGGAAATAAAGGTATTACATACCATAAGTCTTGTTGTGCATTGACTATATCATTTAAATTTAAGGACCCTACACACAAAAGAACATTAATAATTATTATTCCAATTGAAACTTCATAAGAAACCATTTGGGCTGCTGATCTAATAGCTCCTAAAAATGGATACTTTGAATTTGAGGCCCATCCACCCATAATAATTCCGTAGACACCTAAAGAAGAAACAGCGAATATATAAAGTATACCAACATTAATGTCTGCTAATACAAATTCATTACTAAAAGGTATAACTGCCCAAGCTACTAGTGCTAAAGTCATTGTTATTATTGGAGCTAATATAAATATAACTTTATTAGAACTTGCCGGAATTATTATCTCTTTGAAAATATATTTTAACGCATCCGCTACTGTTTGTAATAAGCCGAAAGGGCCAACAACATTAGGTCCTTTTCTTTTTTGAACGGCTCCCCAAATTCTCCTATCCAACCATACGATTAACGCTACAGAAACAAGAACTGGAAATAAAATAAATGCTATTTTGTAAAGCTCACTTGATAAAATGTTCAAATATTCCATGTTAATTATTAGTTCCATTTTTTTTATTGTTGTTCATTGTATTTTTACAATCGCTCATAGTTTTAGAAGATCTCGCAATAGCGTTACTGTAATAATAGTCTATAGGCTTGATGGCTATTTTTTCGTTTATTTCTACGGATGAAATTTCATTATTAGTTACTTTGTTTTTTTTTGGCAATAAATCTATTCCAGAAAACATAGGTATCTCTTTGAAAGCAAATTCCCTAATCTTAGAAAAATTATCAAATAAATTTGATCCATATAAATTGTTACTAAGAAGATTAAAAATTTTCCAGTCTTCCATTGCTTCGTTGGTCGGGTATGAAGCTTTTCTACATTCTTGAATTCTTCCTTCTAAATTTGCAAAGAGTCCATCTTGTTCAGTGTAAGCTGGACTAGGTAAGATCACATCTGCTATTTCGGCATTCCTATCTCCATGAGAACCTTGATAAATAATAAATTCATTATTTTTTTTAATTTCAAGATTGTCTGAACCTAATAGATATAACAACTCAAAATTTTGATTTTTTAGTTTATCGAAAAAAATAAAATTATTTCGTTCTTCAATACTATAGAACTTTAAATCTATTGCGCCTACAGTTGAGGCATTTTGAGTCAAGATGTTGAAAGCATTCCACGATTCGTTTACAAAATTATTTTTTATTAAAAAATTTTTAGTTGCTTCAAAAATATATCTTGCATTTTTTAGTTCTAATGCAGATTCACCTAAAATAAATAAAGGTTTTGTTGCAGTTTCTAATTTTTTGTTAAAAACACTTTTTCCTTCAATAATACTCTTTAGATCACTTAAATTATCACCTAGCAAAGTATAATCGTATGTTAAATCGCCTGGGTTACCAATAGAAAAAATAGGTGTTTTATTTTTTGCATATGATTTTCTTAATCTTGCGTTTAACATTGTGGCCTCATGTCTTGGATTAGATCCAATTAATAAAACTAAATCACATTCTTCTATACTTTGTATAGAAGTGTTAAATAAATAATTTATTTTATCCGATGGATTTAAATAAAATTTTTTTTCTCTAAAATCATAATTTGTGCAATTAATTTTCTTTAATAGATGTTTAAATGAAAGGATAGTTTCAATGGAAGCCATGTCTCCGACGTGAGCACCTATTTGCATGGGATTAGTTGAATTAATTTTTTTTGCAATTAGTTGGATTGCATCATCCCAATTTGATTTGACTAATTTCCCATCTTTTTTAATGTAAGGCTTGTCCAATCTTTGTTTTAATAAACCATCACATGCATATCTAGTTTTGTCTGAAATCCATTCTTCATTAATTTCATTGTTAAGTCTCGGCAAAATTCTTTTTACTTCCCATCCGTATGTATCAACCCTAATATTTGAACCGACTGCATCCATTACATCTATACTCTCTGTTTTTTTTAATTCCCAAGGTCTCGCTTCAAATGCATATGGTTTCGAGGTAAGTGCTCCAACAGGACATAAATCGATAACATTAGCTGACAATTCTGAGGTCATAGACTGCTCCAAATAAGTTGTGATTTCCATGCTCTCCCCCCTTCCAGTTGCCCCTATCTCAGGTACACCCGCAACTTCTTCTGCAAATCGCACACATCTTGTGCAGTGGATACATCTAGTCATTTGTGTTTTAATTAATGGCCCCATATACTTGTCTTTTACATCTCTCTTGTTTTCAGAAAATCTTGATTTGTCAAAACCATAAAACAATGATTGATCTTGTAGATCACATTCGCCGCCTTGATCACAAACAGGACAATCTAATGGATGGTTCGCTAATAAAAATTCCATTATTCCCTTACGTGCTTTTTTTACAAATTCTGTGTTTGTTTTAATTTTCATTCCTTCTGTAGCCGGCATTGCACAAGATGCAATAGGTTTTGCAGATTTATCCATCTCGACAAGACACATTCTACAGTTGCCTGCTATAGATAATTTTTCATGGTAACAAAATCTTGGAATCTCAACTTCAGCTAATTCACATGCTTGTAGAACTGTCATTCCTTTTTCAAATTCAATCTCTTTTTCGTTAATTGTTATTTTAGGCATTCTCATTCTCCAAAAGATGCTGGTCGACAAGATAAGGAATTTTTTTCTTTTTTCCAAATGTTGGTTCTCCTATACATCTTTTTTCTATTTCTTTTCTAAAGTGTCTCAATAATCCTTGAACAGGCCACGCAGAACCCTCTCCAAAAGCACAAATTGTATGGCCTTCAATTTGTTTTGTTACATCTTCTAATAGATTAATGTCATTGTAAGTTGCTTCACCTTTTCCAGCTCTTTCTAGAATTCTCCACATCCAGCCCGATCCCTCTCTACAAGGTGTGCATTGACCACAACTTTCATGTTTATAAAATCTAGCTATTCGCGCCATACACTTTACAATGTCTTGATCTTTATTAATTACTACAATTCCTGCTGTACCTAATCCGCTTTTATTTGCTATCAAAGAGTCAAAATCCATTGTAATTGTGTCACAAATTTTTTTCGGCAGAAGTGGCATTGAGGATCCACCAGGAATAGCTGCTTGCAAATTTTCCCATCCTCCAATAACTCCTCCAGCGTATTTTTCAATTAGTTCTTTTAATGGAATACCCATTTCTTCTTCAACATTACAAGGATGATTTACGTTTCCAGAAATGCAGAAAATTTTAGTGCCTGTATTTTTTGGTTTACCTAAAGATGCAAACCATTTTCCACTTCTCCTTAAGATGGTTGGAACAACAGCAATTGTTTCTACATTGTTTACCATTGTAGGACATCCGTATAAACCTACTAGCGCAGGAAATGGTGGTTTAAGTCTAGGTTGACCTTTATTTCCTTCAATACTTTCTAATAAAGCTGTCTCTTCGCCGCAAATATAAGCACCTGCTCCAAAATGAATATGAATATCAAAATCCCACCCGGAACCACATGCATTTTTTCCTAAAAAGTTTTTATTATATGCTTGATCAATTGCTTCTTGTAATCTATTGCCTTCATTAAAATATTCACCTCTTATATAAATATAACAAATATGAGCGTTAACTGCGTACCCAGCTATCAAGCATCCCTCAATTAATTTTTGAGGTTCAAATCTAATTATATCTCTGTCTTTACAAGTTCCAGGTTCTGACTCATCTGCATTAATTACCAAATAATGAGGTCTTGAACCTACTTCTTTTGGCGCAAAAGACCACTTCAAACCAGTGGAAAAGCCGGCACCTCCTCTGCCCCTTAACTCTGAAGTTTTAATTTCATTTATAATCCATTCTCTTCCTTTGGAAATTATTTCTTTAGTATTACTCCAGTCTTCACGTTTGACAGCATTTTCTATTTCCCAGCCAAAAGAGTTATAGAGGTTTTTAAATATTTTATTTTCTTCTTTAAGCATTTTTTTCCTCTTTAATTATCTCTCTAGTTTTTTCAGGCGCTGTGCTTGTTCTATTTCTAAAAGATTTTGGCTTGACCGGTTTGTCTATAAGTAAAGAATCTATAATCTCGATTGTATTTTTTTCATCTAAGTCCTCATAATAATCATTATTTATTTGCATCATTGGAGCATTTACACATGCGCCTAAACACTCAACTTCAAGCCATGAACATAATTTATTTTTAGAAAGTGTATTTTCTTTTTCCGATATTTTTTCCTTGCAAATTTTTACAATTTTATCGGCACCTCTTATAAGGCAAGGGCTAGTTGTGCAAACTTGAACAAAGTATTTTCCAACAGGCGCTAAATGATACATTGTATAAAATGTAGCAACTTCATAAACTTTTATGTAAGGCATTTCTAAATATTTAGCTATGTACTTCATTGCGGCTAAGGGTATCCAATTCTCATTTTGTCTTTGAGCTAAATATAATAGTGGCATTACCGCACTTTTTTTTCTTTCTTGTGGATATTTTTTTAAAATATCATTGGCTATTTCATAATTATTTTTTGAAAACTCAAAAGTGTCTGGTTGTTGATCATGTATTTTTTTTAAACTCATCTATCGACCTCTCCAAATACTATATCGAGTGAACCGAGTACCGCTGGAACATCTGCTAACATGTGACCTCTGATGAGGTAATCCATAGCTTGGAGATGGGAAAATCCTGGAGCTCTTATTTTGCAACGATAAGGTTTGTTACTTCCATCAGAAATTAGATATACACCAAATTCTCCCTTGGGAGCTTCAACAGCAGTATAGACATCACCAGCTGGAACTCTAAACCCTTCGGTAAATAATTTAAAGTGATGAATCAATGCTTCCATAGAATTTTTAAGTTCTTTTCTATTAGGTGGAGAAATTTTGCCATCAATTGATTTGACTGCTCCCTTTGGCATTTGATTTATACATTGTAAAATAATTTTTACACTTTCTCTCATTTCCTCTATCCTGCATAAATACCGATCAAAACAGTCGCCATTTTTTCCTATCGGAATTTTAAAGTTTAATTTTTCATAACATTCATAAGGTTGTGACTTTCTAAGATCCCAGGCAACACCTGAGCCTCTTAACATTACTCCTGAAAAACTATGATCTAAAGCTTCTTGTTTGCTTACAATTCCAATCTCGACATTTCTTTGTTTAAAAATTCTATTATCAGTTAGTAAACTCTCTAGATCATCAATTATTTTTGGAAATTTTTTACAAAAATTTTCTATATCATCAATTAATTTTTGCGGGAGGTCTTGATGGACGCCTCCAGTTCTAAAATAGTTGGCATGTAATCTAGAGCCAGATGCCCTCTCATAGAATGTCATTAAAGTTTCTCTTTCTTCAAAACCCCAAAGTGAAGGAGTTAAAGCTCCAACGTCTAGCGCTTGAGTTGTTACATTGAGAATGTGGCTTAAGATTCTTCCGATCTCACAAAACATAACCCTTATATATTGAGCTCTTTCTGGTACAGAGATATTTAAAAGCTTTTCAGTTGCTAAAGTAAATGCATGTTCTTGGTTCATAGGAGCGACATAATCCAGACGATCAAAATATGGCAAGGCCTGCATATAAGTTTTGTGTTCTATTAGTTTCTCAGTTCCTCTATGTAATAAACCAATATGAGGGTCTGCTTTTTCAACTACCTCTCCGTCTAATTCAAGAATTAGTCTTAACACTCCATGCGCTGCTGGGTGCTGAGGACCAAAATTTAATGTTAAAGATTTATTTTTTTTTGTCATTATTATTTTTTTCATTTAATTCCTTAATATATTTAGTGCCTTCCCAAGGACTTTCAAAATCAAAATCTCTATAATTTTGTTCAAGTTTAACTGGCTCATAAATTACTTTTTTTTCTTTTTCGCTGTACCTGACTTCATCAAAGCCAGTTAATGGAAAATCTTTTCTTAATGGATGACCTTTAAAATCATAATCTGTTAGAATTCTTCTGAGATCAGGGTGATCAATAAATTCTATACCATACATGTCAAAAACTTCTCTTTCCATCCAGTTTGCAGATGGATAAACTGTGGTCATAGTTGGTATCTTTGTGTTTATTTCAAAATTTATTGATATTTTAATTCTTTTATTCATCTCATGAGAAAGTAAAAAGTAAATTAATTTAAATCTTTTTTCCTCTTCAGGGTAGTCAACACCTGCTATATCAATCAATTGTCTAAATTTAAATTTATCGTTAGATTTTAAAAAAAGTATTACTTGAATTAAATCACCAACATTTGTTTCAATTAAAAGCTCATTAAAATTAATTAAAGTTTTTTTGATTTTACTAGTTAGTTCAGAATTTATTACTTGTTCAACTTCTTTTAGTTTGAGGTCCATAAAAATTATCTATTTATTGAGCCTTCTCTTCTAATTTTTTTTTGTAGCTGTAAAATTCCATATAACAATGCCTCTGCAGAAGGCGGACAACCAGGAACATAAATATCTACCGGCACAACCTTATCACACCCTCGAACTACAGAATAAGAGTAATGATAGTATCCACCTCCGTTAGCACAACTTCCCATCGAAATCACATATCTTGGCTCAGGCATCTGATCATAAACTTTTCTAAGAGCCGGCGCCATTTTGTTTGTTAAAGTTCCTGCAACTATCATAACATCGGATTGTCTTGGTGAAGCTCTTGGTGCTGCTCCAAATCTTTCAAGATCATATCTCGGCATTGAGGTTTGCATCATTTCAACTGCACAACAAGCTAAACCAAAAGTCATCCAATGAAGAGATCCAGTTCTAGCCCAGTTGACAAGATTGTCAGTTGAGGTGGTGATAAAGCCTTTTTCACTAAAATCTTTTGCAAGTTGTTTAAATTCATCAGGAATTTTTTTTTCTTTTTCAGAAAATGAATCTAATTTTATTCCCATTCTAAAGCTCCTTTTTTCCACTCATATATAAAACCAATTGTTAAAACAGATAAAAAAATCATCATTGACCAAAATCCAAGAGCGCCGATATTTCCAAGTGATATTGCCCATGGAAATAAAAAAGCGATCTCTAAGTCAAATATAATAAATAAAATTGCTACTAAATAAAAACGCACATCAAATTCCATTCGTGAATCATCAAATGCTTCAAATCCACATTCATAAGCTGAAAGTTTTTCCGTATCTGGTTTTTGAACCGCTAATAAAAAAGAAGCTCCAAGAATAAGAATTGAAAGAATTATGGCGACT
>MDTC01201020.1_pt1 | contig 17407 bp, 14 predicted proteins | sample 811181 | NCBI WGS metagenome assembly MDTC01 (sample SAMN05326644, study PRJNA326480) | marine metagenome | isolation source: seawater | place: Pacific Ocean: North | collected 2011 | reverse complement strand
TTTTAAAAATAATTATTCCATACTTAATTATTCTTATTTTAATCTATCTATTAATAGAAAAAAATTTTAAGTGTCTGGTAAATTTTATAATCTCGTTCAGTCTAATTTTTTCTACTTTCATGTTTTTTGATGTGTTGAAGAGAAAAGATTATTTAAATGATGTATCTGTAAATGAAACAATTTCTAAAAATAATAAAAAAGTTTTGTGGTTTGTCCTAGATGAATATGACCCCAGTTATATTGGTAAAAAAAATAATTTAATTGAACTAAATAATATTGTGAATTTAACTAATAATTCTTTTAACCACAAGAATTCATATTCTCCTTCCGATTATACTTTACAAAGTGTTCCCTCAATTTTAATGCAAAATTTTTTTTATGATCATTCATTTAAAAACTTTAATTTATACCTTCATGATAAAAAAAATGAAAAAAAGAAATTTGAATTAGGTCAAACAATTTTTTCAAAATTGAAAAATGAAAATTTTAACTTTGAAATTATCTCTGAGGTTTTACCTTATTGTTCAATGTTAAAAATAGATGCTTCCTGTAGGGATAATCATAATAAACCATTATTTTACATCGATGCTATTAAACAATCTTATTTGCCATTAGGATATTTATCAAAAATCCAAGAATATTTTTTAAAAAAAAATGAATTTGATTATAAAAAAGTTAATGAATTTCAGATAAAAGATAAAGATTTATTTTTAAGTAAAAATCTTTTAATTGACACTGATAATTTAGACGACCTAATTGACAATAAAAAAAATCTAACTTTTTTGCATTTATTTATTCCCCATACACAAACAATTGTTATTAAACATATTACAAAAGCATTTGGAAATATTTTTCCTAAAGATGATACTGAAGAATACCTTTTAAACTTAAAATATACCGATTTTGTGATCCAAAAAGTTTTAGAGGCAATTGAAAGAAGTAAAAATAAGCAAATAATGTTAATACTTTCCTCTGATCATTGGCGAAGAATTGACTCACCTGATAAACCAAAGCCTTCTCTTCTTGTTATAAAAATTAAAAATGATAATTCAAAAGTTGAATTAGTTAGAGTCAATTCGAACATTCATATAGGTGATATTATTATAGAATATTTAAGAGATAATATAAAAACACATAAACAAATAAATTCAGTTTTTGAAGATAAAAAATTTGATATAAACGATGTTAATTTTAGAAAAAAAAATTAATAATTGATGCCCAAATTAAACCTTATTTTTAAAATATTTTATAAAATTAGAATTTAAACTTTGCTGAATTTCTGTACCAATAGCTTTTCCGAGTTTTTTTAGATAAATGTTACTTTTTCCCAAATTTTTGAATACTGAATAATATATATTATTTAAATTTTTCTTATTTGATTGATTAAAAAAAATATCACTCGTTTTAATGTCTTTTGTAAAATTGCAACAATTATGAATTAAATAAAAAATTCTTTTTGAGATATCTATTTCATTCTTTTTTAATTTAAATTTTCGATTATTTGAATCTAATAATAATAGTTTTTTATAATCCTCAAAATCTTTAGGGTATAAAGTTAAATCTTTATTAAAATCACTTAAAGTTGTTCTAGAAATCACAATAGGTTTGATACCAAAACATGCAGCTTCTAAATGAGCATGCCCAGAATAAGTAACTATCCTATTAGCTTTATCAAAACTTTTTAAATTTGAAAGTTTATTATTTATAAATGATATATTCTTTGGAAACTCTCCTCCAAATATTTTATTCTTAGTGTAATCTATGATTTGTTGAGGATCCTCACCCCATTTTTTTGATGATGGATGAACTCTTATTTGCCAAAACTCATTTGACTTACTTAAAATTTTTAATGTAGAAGAAAACCAATGAAAGTAATCAGCAAAAATTCTTTTATTATCAATGCAGGTATAAGGAGAATCTCTGAAAACATGTAAAAAAATTACATTTTTTTTTGTTCTCATATTGCCTTTTAAATTACTAGCAAATCTTGCATCAACATAAGTAGATTTACCTTTTAAATAATGTTTCCAATATTTTTCAATTTTTTTTCTACTCAAAAAATTATAAGATCTTTTAAAAATAATATTATTAAGAGAATTTGCTGACAGGTCCTCATTTTTCTTTTGTACTCTAAGCACCTGAAATGACTTTACTATTAATTTTGAATTGTTTTTTCTCAGATTAGCAAATAATGCCCTTTCAAAGTAAACAAAGTGTTGTAGAAAAGCTGTATGGATATCGTAATATCTCATTAAAAGAATTGAATAACTGTAAAATGTACTTGCATAGTATATTGATCTTATTTTAGAATAAAATTCTAACTGATCTAAATTTTTTTTGTTAATTTTAATACCGAAATCCCAAATAGAATGTTTAATCTGTTTATTTAGCCAGTTATCTTTTCTTTCTAAGAGTTTTTTTTTATTTAAAAAAAAATATTTAAAAAAAAAAATTACTAAATTAAAATTTAGAACTAATAAAAAAAAAAATTTTTTCTTTTTGAGTAAATTAGGAAGAGTAATTAAATTGAAATTCTTTTTAATCTCTTTTATTAAGTTGTGATTTAAAGATTTATTAATTAAATTTTTTTCTATAATTATATTCTTGATTTTTTTTGATTTACAATAAGACGCAACTATTGGCATCATAAATAAAAGTTGGTGTTGGTGAAATCCACCACCTAAGTAGATAGATTTTTGTTTATTCATTTTTTAATACTAACCATATGATAAAATTTAAACAATAATTCAGGGATTTTAAATTTATTTAAAAAAATACTTCGGTTTCTAAAAAGTTGTTTTATAAAAAAATTTTTTTTATTTTTATCATCAAGTAAACTGAACCACTCACTTTTTTCTTTATTTTTACTCTCTAAGTCGAATGTACTATCTGGTGTCATATAATTAATCCTTAAAACTAAACGATAATTTGATTTGCAATGACCTCCTTTATGATAATTTCGAATACTATCAATCCATAAACCCGTTCCTTTTTTTCCCTCAAGTTTAATTGTTTCATTTTTGTTTTTACTTAACAAATAATTAAAATCTTTGTCTAAAATTTTTCCTCTTTCACCTGTCAATCCTGAATTAATTTCTTTTTTTACTCTGAAAAAAATTTTTAGTGGATCTTTATTTTTTATTGAAAACAAAGGACCATTTTCATCGTTAATATCATTTATTGCCAAAAACAGGTCTAAGTTTTTATATCCAAAATCATCCCTATGCCATAATTGACTTGATCTTGCTTCTGTGCTTGTTGGTATGTTTAAATTTACATAAATTCTAGCCAACATCGGGAATACCCCTAAATATTTTGTAACTGTTTTAATCATATATTTTGATGTTGCGAATTTAATAATTCTTTTTTTTACTTCTTTGTCCAATTCAGGAAATAAGTTTATAATAAAAGGATTAAGTGCCATTGCCTGATTTTTTTCACTAAGGGACATCTTATAATTTTCACTTCTTATTTTACTTACTCTTTTCTCAATAAAGTCTGAGGAAATATTAAGATTAATATAAGATGCAATATCATTAAAATGTTGATCATCTTTAATAAGTTTTTTTGTGTTATGTTCAAAGTCAATATATTTTGAATTTAAATTTTGAATTCTAAATAAAACCCCAAGTAAAAAAGATTTAATATTTAAAATGAAATGCCAAAAGAGCGAAATGCATGGCATAATTAAATATCTTAAAAAGTAATAATAAATTTTACTATTTTTAAATATTTTCAATTTCATTTTTTTTAACTTCTAAGATTCTGTTATTTTCTAATTTATAAAATTTATCAAAATTTGAAATATTATTATTTCTATGAGTAATAAATATTATTGTTTTATTTTTTAATTCAAGCAATTTATCCAAAATTTTTTTTTCACTATCAATATCTAATGCATTTGTCGCTTCATCAATGATTATAATTGGTGCATTTTTATAAATAGCTCTAGCCAAAGAAACTCTTTGTCTTTGTCCACCTGAAATATTTGATCCAAACTGCCCAATATTTTTATTTTCATTAAAACCATCTTTTAAGATATCATTTAGTCCTGAAATTTCTAAAGACAGATTGTATAGGTCTTTATTGATAAGATCATCAGTTTCTTTAAAAGTTATATTAAATTTTAATGAATTATTGTGAATATAAGACTTTTGAGGAACATAGCTTATTAACTTTAACCAGTTCATATTTAAATTTGGTGAATATTTATTATCAATTAATATTGAACCCTTATTTGGACTTAAAATACCTATTATTAAGTCAATCAATGTACTTTTACCAACACCTGAGTCTCCAAAAAAAATAAGTTTTTCATTTTTCTTTATTAAAAAATTTATATCTTTAAAAATTGTATTTGATAATGGATATGAAAACTCCAAATCAGATATTTGAATTTCCTTATCAAATGAATCTAGATCATTATTTTCTGGTTTTTTTTCACTAATTTTTAAATCCGCGCTTATAACTTCTATTGGTTCATGTGCGTATCTAAAATTGTTATAATTTAATAAGATTCTAGTTATAGAAGGCACGATTCTTATAATTAAAACAACAAATATTCCTATTTCAAATAAGAAATTTCCTGGTTGTTCTTGATACGAAAAATTCAATAATGTTAAAAAAACAATCAAAAACAAAAGACTTTCAAAAACAAATTTTGGAGCAGAGTTTAAAAAACCTATCTTTTTTTGGGGGTTTAAAAATTTTAAATTTTCTTTTTCAAACTTTTGAATGAATGTTTTTCCTGAAAAATATACAATTACTTCTCTTAACCCATCTAAAAATTCCTTAAGTAAATTATTTTTATTACGTAAATGAAAACTTCTTTCTTCACTGTATTTTTTAATTCTTAAATTACTAAATTTAAAAATCAAATAACTTATCAAAAACAACAAAGCCCCACTGAATAGCGCATAGTTTGAAGATGTAATTAAAAGAAATATAAAAATTATACTGAATATAATTACTTCACTAATCAAACTTGCAAGATATATTGATGACTGAGCGGTACTAGTTGTTCTAAATGAAACAGAGGTAAATAGATCCTCAGTTTTTTTTAAAAAATAACTGTCAAAAAAAAAATAATACTTCTTTAATGTTTTAACTGATAATCTATTATCAAATTCTACAACAAAATTTTGTAGTATCCATAAATATATAAGACCAATTGAAATTTTTAAACAAAAAATTGCTAAAACTAAATAAGTAAAAAAAATCGCTAATTGTCTTTGAGAGTCTATTGATATATCAAACAAATTTAACTTGCTCATCAAACTTGCAAAAGAATCGGGATCTACTGTTAAGTTAATTAGAGGGATTAATAAACCAATTCCAATTAATTCAAAAAATAGATTTAATAACAAAAAGAAATTCAATAAAATAAATCTATTTTTTAGATTTACTAATTTTATTAAATAAAATAATTTTGAAATCACGTTTATCATAAGAGATTAATTAATTTATTTTTTTTAAGTTTTTATGCCAATTTTTTTTAAAACCCAAACTTTTATCATCTATAATTAAATCATAACTAGGTTTACCAAATTTTAATTCATGAAATTTAAGGTTCCATTTTTGAAGTTGTCTGAGTGTAAACTTAAACCCCCTTTTTTTTGCTAATCTAATACTTTCTTTTGACCTTCCCATATACCTAGCAGTAAAAATTAGAATATAGTATTTATCGTATAGCTTATTGATTAAATTAATGACTTCTTTTTTTGGTTTAGAAGTTTTATAATTTCCATTTTTTGTAACACATATAACTCCATCAAGATCAAAACAAATTTTTTTCATTATTTATTATTTGCAAAATCTATGCTTGAAAGAAGTATCATGTTTTGAACTACTTCAATATGATTGTAAGAAGTGGAATTAATCCAAAAATGTTTGTTACTTAATTTATTTAAATTATTTTTTTTTTTAAACCCAGTCAGTGAATAAAAATTTATCTTTCTTTTATTTAAATATTTGGCAGCGTTTATCATATTTTTTGACCTCCCTGATGCACTTAATAAAATAACTAAGTCTCCATTATCAATAAATACTTTTAATGTTTCAGAAATCCAATTTTCAAATTTGTAATCATTTCCAAAACAAGTAATTTGTGCTGAATTATCAAAAGATAATGCTTTTATTTTTAAAGTTTTGGCGGCATCTGATGAAAAGTGACTTGCTATTGCTGCTCCCGCTCCATTTCCAAAAATGAGAATTTTTTTATTTTTTTTTTTAGTTTTTTTCAAATCTTCACTTAATTTGATTATTTGATTTTTGTTTATCTGACTTATTAAATTAAAATAAGTATCGAAATATTTCTTAAAAAAAAACTGTTTCAATGTGCTCATTTTATAAAGTAATATTCTTAAATTAAGCCTAAATTGTGTTTAATTAAATATGTTAAAATTAATATAAATCTAAATTACAACAAATTCTACTGTAAGAATTTAAGAAGTAAATCTTTTTAAAAACTGTTTTTATTATTTCTTACTCAATTCTTTTGATTGAATTTTTATGTATGTTTCACTGTATTTAGATGTTTTTAAATAGCTTGAAAAGTTACTATTTATTCTTGTAACTTTATTTCTATAAATTTTGGTTTTATATAAAAACTCGTAGTAAAATTCTTTAGAAGCCTCACAGATTTCTTTGCTATCTAGTTCCCTAAATTCATTATTTTTTATGAATTCATTAAAAGCTTTTTTCTGAAATAATTCTTCTATATTTTTAAAACTTTTTTTCTTTTTAATGTAAATTTTTGGAAAAATTAAAGAATTCGGATAGCCATTAGAAATCGGAAAAAAATTAAGTAAAAGCATTCTTTTTTTTAAAGTGAATGGTAAACAGGTACCTCCTCCATACTCAGATATAACAAATTTAGAGATTCTGTTTGATAATTGATAAAATAAAATATCTGATAATTTTAATTTTGAACTATCAAAGAATAAGGCTTTCCTTTTTTTCAAAATTGAAATATCTTTTTTTGAAAAGTCACCATTTATTAAAGGAACATAACCTTTTTTGTTTAAAAATTTGATTGTGCTTAAATAGTTAATTAAACCTGATCCGTTTCTAGCAACACCTTCTAAACTTGGAACATTTCTTTTTCTTACATAAAGCATAAAAAAAACTTTTTTCAAACTTTTAAGATAAAAGTACTTTTTTTCTATTCCTTTATTATATTTTAATAAAGGTTCAGATGACTTTTCATTTTTTACTATCTGAGATAAAAATGGTGATCTAAAAATATGATATTTTTTAATATTTTTTTCATTATGAAAATTATATCCTTCTTGATGAAAGTTTTTATTTTTTCTTTCTAATAATTCGAATTTTTTTATCCCATATTTCTTAATAAATAGGATATCAAAATCATAAATGTCATAAAAATTTTTATTTGATTTTTTAGCAATTTTTTTCCATAGAAAAATTAAGATTTTTTTGGAATTAAAATTAAAAAAATTAAAATTCACTTTGAAAATATTTATTGAAGATACATCGACCCTTTTTTGCCATAAGTCTATCATCTCCTGAGGATTAAAATTACTTTTAACTAACCAAAAAACTTGTGTATTTTTTTTATTAAAAATAAATGGAAGTGAATAACAATGAGTACTTATTACTCCAAAACCTCCTTCCAGAAAAACTACATTTTTTTTTGGTGATTTTATAATTTCACTTTTTATTGAATTAAAAGTTTTAACAAATAATATAAGCTTCATTATTATTCTATAAATTTTCATAATTACAACCAACAGATAATTTTAATTTATCTAAATAATGGATTTACAAAATCAATTTTTTTTCTTTTTAACTTGTTTGAGATAGCCTTGACACCGTCCAAAGCTGTTATTAAAACCTTTTTTTTTGAAATCAATGCATCTTTACTTAACCTTATTTTAGGTTTTAAATTTGGATAACTTTGATCTTGTCTATTCTTATTATCATCAACAATATAATCAAGAAAAGCTAAATTTGATTTAAGATGATATGCAAATGATGGAACCATCTGTCCAGCTCCATAACCAACTAAGGATTTTTCCTCAATTAAATTGTTTCTTAATTTCTTGTAATGTTTCTTAAAAATAGAATAATTCTCTAAGATTTTTTTATTTTGCAAATGAAAAATATTCTTAAAAATTTTTTTTCTTTGAAGTTTGCTATCTTTCTTAAAAGCAATTAAAATTGACCCACCCCAAAAGTTTGGGTTAATCCTTTTTTTTATAATTTTACAGTTTAGTTTATTTATGAGATTATTTAGAGAATTAAAATTAAAATAATGGTAATGTTGATGAAAAATCTGATCAAATCTTAAATTTTTTATCATCAAATCTACATCCGGAACTTCTATAAAAAATAACGTATCTTTGTCAGAATAATCTACAATTTTTTTTAAGGCTTCATAAGGATCACTCAAATGTTCTAAATTATGAGTAGATGAAAAAATCTCAACTTGTTCTTTAATAGTTTTTTTTAGATTTATTTTTTCAATAAATCCTCCAATTACTGTTATCTTTTTATCTTTAATATTTTTTTTTGATCTCCAAATTGGATCTATGCCATAAAGGTGTTTAAAATTACTTTTTAAACTTTTTATCAATTTTATATCGTTACAGCCTATTTCAGCAAAATTTCTAAAAGTTTTTTTTTTTGTTACATCAAATAAAAAATTTTTAAAAAATTCAATACCGTTCTTTGATAGATGATTATCCGATGTTCGAGTACTATAAAAATTATTGTATAAAAATTCTGGATTTACAAAATTTCCTAGTTGTATATGACCACATTTTTTACAAATATTTAAGTGTTGGTTAAAAAAATAATTAAAATTTTTTCTTAGTTTTTTTTTTATATAAATTCCTGTAATTGGAAATTTTTTAAGATCGAAAAGTTTAACTAAATTAGAGCTATCACAAATGCCACAGAATTTTTTTTTTTTATAAAGCATTATCAACTTTTTCTTTCATATATACAAATTCCTTTAAAGCCTGTTTCCAATTTCTTAATTTTTTTATCTTTTTAGTCACAATAGATGTATTTAATGGTTTATATCCTGATGATAAAAAGAATGTGTCTTTTACAGCTATTATTTTGCTTTTAGATTTCAAAAGTTTTTTAAGGTAACTTACAAACTCATAAAAACTCACCTTCCCCTGATTTGCAAGGTGATAAGTACCATACCTTTTCTTACCTTTAATCATATCAATTAATGTCTCAGCAGCGTCTTTTGCGTAAGTAGGGGAGTCAATTTTATCAGTGGCAATTTTAAGAGTTTGATTATTTTTTAATGCATTATAAACTTTATCAACAAATCCTTTTAGATTATTTTTTCTTCTACCAAATAAAGTTGGAAATCTTATTATGTAAAACTTTTTACAGATTGAGCTTACAAATATTTCTGACAAATATTTTGATCCACTATAAACATTATTTGGTTTTGGTAAATCATACTCAGTATAGCTTGTTTTTTTTTTACCATCAAAAACTGCATGAGTACTGGTTTGAACTAGTAATATTTTCTTTTTTTCACAAATTTTTGCTAGGTTTAAACCACCTATAGTATTTACTGCAAAAGCAGGGCCATATTTATCCTCACATTGATTTATACCAACTATAGCTGAGGAGTTTACTATTACATTTGGTTTTAATTTATTAATTTTTTTTTCTAAATTTTTGATATCGAGTATATTTAATTTTGAACTTCTAAAGCCTATTAATTTAATTTTTTTTTTTATACATATCTGCTTTAATTCTGTTCCAAAACAACCACTTAATCCTATCACTAAAATTTTCATATTTTATTATTTAAATAAAATTAATATGACCAGGTTTATTTTTGATATGATCTTTATAATCCTCTTTTAAACTAGAAATTGATTTTTTTCCGTCAAAAGCTAAAAATCTATTTACATAGTGTTGTCTACAATTTGACTCACAATCTTTGTTAACATTTACGTGTTTTCTAATTTTTTCTTGAACATCCCAGTATCTTTCACTTTGCCATATTTCTTTGAATGATTTTTCGACTACATTTCCCATTATAAACTCATCTTTTCTCTCATTAAACCAATGGCCACAGGGAAACAAGTTTCCAGTACCACTAAGCCCAAGTATGAATTGAGTGCCATGGCATCCAAAAGATCCATAATCTTTCCATCCTCCATTAAGTGCTTTTTTCCATTTAATACTGACAGTATAATCTTTACTTGAATAAGCCTCAGCCTTTTTAAAAGTGTCTAAAATTTCTATATATTCTCCATGTGGCGCATTTAATCTATTATCATACGTGTCTGAGCAAGGTTTAACTACAAGATAGTCAACACCACATTCCTTACCTAATTTAGCTAAGGGTACTATGTCTTTCATATTATCTTTCGTAACAACCATTTGAAAACCAATTGTACATTTTGAATTTAATTCTTTTTTTCTTTTTGATAATGCGGCAGCATTCTTTAAAACTCTTTGCATTTGAGGAACTCTATGGATCTTCATAAATGTCTCTTCAGTTCCAGCAGAAATATTAATTCTAAACCATTTTAAACTATTCAAAACAATATCTAATTTAGAATGGTCAAGTCTTATTCCATTTGTGGCTAAGCTTAGATCTAAGTCTATTTTTCTTCCATAATCTAAAATCTCGTAGAAGTCTGGATGAAGGGTATTTTCACCTTCGCCAATAAGTGCAATTGAACGTACACCTATTTCTTTTGCATCTTTGAAAGTTCTTTTTACTGCTTCAGTTGGCATATGAAAAATCTTTTTTTGATTGGTTCCAAATCCAGATCTATTCTGTATTACGCCATAACAAAATGTACAGCCCATATTGCACCCATTGGAAATTCCCATATCAATATGTAGAGGCGCAACTCTTTCTCCTCTTTGCCATGCTTCGACTCTATCTAAATGCCAAAAAAGTTTGTGACCATCCATATTCCACTTATCAGAAATTTTTTTACCTTCATCTTCTTGTGACATTTTCAAAAGATGAGAGACCTCACTTTTTTGACCTGTAAAATCAGTAGTATCAACTTTGATTTCTTTTATATTAAGTTTATTTTTTAAATGATAAATAATTTTATCTTTTACATTTAAGGTTCTTTCATTTGAATTTTCTTTATCATTTTCAATTAAAATATTTACATGATCCCTATAAATATTAATACCTCTGACACGACCAGTATCTACGATATTTTTATTTATTGATGGATAATAGGGGTCTTGTATTGATAATAATTCTTTAGCTAATTGTATTTCAGAAATCATAATGCTACCTATCAATAAAAAACATTAAAAACAACCATTAAAATAAATTTTGGGTTTGTATTTTTTTTACAAAATCATATAGATTTTTTGACGTTAATCCATTTTCTTTACAAAGTTGATCTTGAGTTCCATATTGGTCTATAAACTTATCTGATAAACCAAATCTTGAAATTTTTTTTAAATGCTCCGGAAAATTATTTGATGTAAATTCTAATATACTTGAACCAAAGCCTCCTGCGAGAACATTCTCTTCAACAGTAATTATTCTTTCAACATCAGGTATTAGAGTTCTTAAAATTTTTTTATCTAAAGGTTTAACTGTTGCTAGATGTAATACTCCACATGTAATTCCTTCATTTTTTTCTAATTCCTCAGCAGCATTTAAAGTTTTTTGAGTCATTACACCAGTAGAGATAAAGAGAAATTTACCAGGTTTTCTCTTTAATATTCCCTTTCCAATTTTAAAAACTTCGGTCTTGTTACTAATAACTTTTTCACCACCTCTAGCTATTCTTATGTATAGTGGAGAGATATGACTGATAGACTCCTTCACCAACATTTCCATTTCAACTGCATCACAAGGAGCAATAATTGAAATATTTGGAATTACCCTTAAAATTGAAAGGTCTTCAATTGATTGGTGTGTAGGACCCAACGGGGCATAGACTAAACCACCTCCGTTACCAACTAATTTTACCGGTAAATTATGTAAACAAAGATCAACAACTATTTGTTCAAAACATCTTCTTGTTAAAAAAGTTGAAATTGTATTTACAAAAGGAATGTAGCCCTCCATCGCCATTCCAGCTGCAATACCAACAATTGCCTGTTCTGAAACTCCTTCCATAAAAAATCTTTCTGGGTATTTTCTCTTAAATTCTTCTAAAACTCCTGGACCAAGATCGGAGCCTACAAATAAAATTTTTTTATTTTTTTTTGCTAATCTAAATATAGTTTCTAAACACTTTTTTCTCATTATATTAAGCTTTTTTCTATTAGTTTTTTTTCTTTTTCTGTAAAATTGTTTTTATGATGCCACTCAGGGTTATTCTCTGCCATTTTAAAACCCTTTCCTTTTATGGTATGACAAATAGTTACTGAACTTATCTTGTTTTTTTGTTTTTGAAATTTTAAAAAGTTTTTTTGTAAATCTTTCAAATTGTGACCATTAATTTCAGAAACCGAAAATCCAAAATTTTCAAATTTCTTATATAATGGTTCTAGATCGTTTACATATTTAACAAAATCGTAAGACTGAATTTTATTATAATCAATAATAATTTTTAGATTATCCAATTTATATTTATTTGCAGACATCATAGCTTCCCAATTTGAACCTTCGTTTAATTCTCCATCTCCTAAAATTACATAAACTTTTGATTTACTTTTTTTAAGTTTTAAGGATATCGCCATACCTACAGCTATTGGCAATCCATGCCCCAGGGCTCCTGTAGATGCTTCAACTCCAGGCACTTTATCGTTTTCAGGATGGCCTCCTAATATAGAGTCAAGATTTAAAAAATTATCAAACTCATCTAATTTAAAGAAATTTTTATCAGCAAGGATTGAATATAAAGCTAAGCATCCGTGTCCTTTGCTAAGAATAACTCTATCCCTCTTTTCATTTTTAGGATTTTTGCTATCAAAAAAAATAATATCATCGTAAAGCACCCTTAAAATCTCGACCAAAGACATCGAAGATCCAAAGTGTCCTCTATTTGCAGAAAATAACGCCCGAACAATATTTTTTCTTAATAACTTTGATCTAGTGTCTAATTTTATTTTAAGTTCTTTTGACATATTAACTATTAGTTTTCGCAAATTTATTTAAATGAAACACAATCATTTTTAACTGATTTTTTGTAAGATTTTGATGAATTGGTATAGTTAATATTTTTTTTGATTGAATTTCAGTTTTAGGAAAATCTCCTTTTTTATATTTAAGAAATTTAGAAGCAGGTTGCAAATGAATAGGAATAGGATAATGAATAGCTGTTCCTATACCATTCTTTTTAAGATAACTAATTAGCTTATTTCTTTTTCTAGTTTGTATAACAAATGTATGATAAGTGTTATATTCAAATTTTTTCTCGTCTTCTAACTGATAGAATTCTTTATTAATATTTTTTAAATAAAACTTCGCATTTTGTCTTCTTTTTAAAATTGTAGCATTCAATCTTTTTAATCTGTAATTAAGTATTGAAGCCTGTAAAACATCCATTCTTGAAATGTAGCCAAAATTTTTTACTAAGTTTCTATCTTCTAATCCATGGTTCCTTAAAACTTTTGCTTTTTTATAAATCTGTGAATTATTAGTAACCAGAAATCCAGCATCACCACATGCATTTAAATTTTTAAGAGGATGGGCAGAAAAACATCCTAATTCCCCAAAACTCCCAGACTTTTTTCCATAATGCATCGATCCTATTGATTGAGCCGCATCCTCTATAACTGGAATTTTGTATTTCTTTGAAATAGCAAGTATTTCTTTCATGTTACATACTCTTCCTGTTAAGTGAACTGGCATAATAGCTTTGGTTTTTTTTGTTATTTTTTTTACGACTTCTTTTGGATCAATATTTTGATTATTAAGAACATCAGCGAAAATTGGTTTAGCACCTAAATGGATAATTGATGAAGTAGAAGATATAAACGAATTAGGCGGAGTTATGACTTCATCACCTTTTTTGACTCCAAGCAAATACATTCCAATTGTTAATGCATCTGTTCCACTATTAAGAGCTACTGCATATTTTACATTACATAATTTTGCGATATTTTTTTCAAATTTTTTTATCTCTTCTCCCAAAACATAGGAGCCTCTTGATAAAGTTTTGGTTATGATTGGTAAAAGCTTTGACCTTTCTTTTTCCCACTGGGTAGTTAAATTAACATAAGGTATTTTCATTATTTTTTTTCTGAATAAAAGTTTTTGACAGTAGAAATTATATAATTAAGTTGTTTCTTATTTAAATGTTGATCACACGGAAAGGTGATTATCTTTTTTGTATGTGCATCAGTTATTGGAAAATCACCTTTTTTATATCCTAGATTTTTTAAACTTTCCTGAAGATACATGGGCTTTGGATAATGTACTTTAGCCTCAATCCCTTTTCTGTGACAGTATCTAAGCAATTTATCTCTATTTTCAGCAAAGATAATATATAAATGATAAACAATTTTATAATTAGAGGGTCTAGGGGGAATCGTTATTTTTTTAATTTGAGAAAAATTTTTGTCAAAAAAATTTGCATTTGCAATTCTACTTTTTGCAATTTGTTTAGCTTTAGGTAACAACCAATTACCAACAACTGATTGGAATGTATCCAATCTAGAATTATAACCATTAATTTTAACTGTATCTCTATCAATTAACCCGTGATTCCTCAGAAGAAGAAGTTTTTTATAATGTTTAAAATTATTAGTAGTTATTATTCCTCCATCTGACCAAACATTTATATTTTTTAGAGGATGTAAAGAGAATGCACCAAAATCACCCCAACTACCTGCTTTTTTTTTATTAATTTCTCCTAAAATTGATTGGCAAGCATCCTCGACTATTGGAAGTCTATATTTTTTTTTAATTTTTTCTAATGCTGGCATATTTGTCATATAACCAGTGAAATGTACTGGAACAATTGCTCTAGTTTTTTTGGTTATTTTTTTTTCTATTAGATTTGTGTTCATACAAAAAGTATCATCACAGTCAACGAAAACTGGTATCGCTCCTAATTCAGTAATAGCTCCAACAGTTGCTACAAAAGTATTTGCTGCTGTAATTACCTCGTCTCCACTTTTCACTCCTAACGCTTTGAGGGATAGTTTGATTGCATCTGTGCCTGAATTAACACCTATCGCGTATTTTACACCTATTAACTTTGCAAATTTTTTCTCAAAGACTTCTAATTCTTTTCCTAAAGTAAAATCTCCAGATTTAACAAATTTTTTAAGTTTTTTCCATAAATCGGGGCAATGACCAAATTGCTGAGATAAATATGAGTATCGGACTTTTGTTTTTTTTTTTAAAAAGTTTGTTTTCATAATCCTTAATTCTATTTTAACGAATGCTCTATAAATTTTTTAAAATATCTTTTATCTAATATTGATTTACTTGCATAACTCTCTGAATTTATTGCTGCTGAAATAGATGCAATATATAAAGAAATATCTATTGGTATCGCTGACCTTAAGCATGTAGCTAATATAGGAAATAAGGCATCTCCAGCCCCTACTTTGTCAATAACTTGTCTAGCAAAAGCTGGTACATGGATAATTTCCTTAGATTTAGTTGAATAAATTGTTGCACCATTTTTTCCATGAGTGATAGCTATAAATCTACATTTAATTCTTTTTTCAAGTTTTTTAATTAAATTAGTTCTATTTGAGCTTTTATCTCTCAGTTCATGTCTCAGTTCTGTTTCATTCATTAAGACTAGATCAGCTTTTTTGTAATTAGTTATTGTATGGTATCCTAAACTAAATGAATTTACTTGAGCATTTATCGCAATAAACTTTTTATTTTTATAAATTTCTTGTCTAATTTTTTTATTAAAAAAACCGTGCCCATAATCTGAAATTATTAACAAATTAGAATTTTTTATTAAATTTTTTAAATAATCTAATAATAATTTTTCCTCGTAAGCAGAATAATTTTTGTCACTAATTGTGTAAATTCCTAAGAGTTTAGTATTATCAACTTCTTCAATAAATCTTTTTTTGATGATAGTTGATGTATTTTTTTTTAGAATAAACTTGAAATTAATATTTTTTTTTAATTCTTTTTTGATTTTATTTTGATAATTATTAATTGATCCAACAACTGTTAACAAATTCACTTTCTTTGAAATAGCTGCCAAATTTTGAGAAATAGATAAAACACCACCAAGATATTTTTCAGATTTTTTTTCCTGCATAACCATGTATGACTCTTTGCCAGATTTTCCAACAGCTTTACAAAAAACATATTCATCTATAATTGTTTCACCTAAAACCAAAGGTATATTATTATCGAGATTATCGAGATAATTTAAAATTGTGTCTATATTATATTTACTTTTTAATTTTCTGATAAATATATTTTGTTCTTGATTATAGAAAAATTCTCTATTAATTATTTTACTGGAACTAAAAACTGGACCACCGGTAAATAAGACTTTTCCTCCATATTTTTTAACTTCATCTTTTTCTTGATTTATCTTTCCAGTAATATCTTTATTGGAATTTTTATAATCACTTCCTTTTACATAAAAGTGAGGTTTGATTTTTTTTATAACACCTACTGCAGATTTCTCGTTACTTATAACTACAAAATCAACTACTTCTAAAGAGGCTAAGGCATGAGCTCTAAATTTTTCTTTGAAATAAGGTTTTCCAGGCCCTTTTAAAACTTTATCATCTGCAGTAATGGAGACTATTAAAATATCAGATTTATTTTTAGCTTGGTCAAAATGATGAATATGACCTGGGTGCATTAAATCAAACACTCCATGACATAGGGAAATTTTCTTATGTGAAACTTTTAAATTATGAATTATTTTAGATAATTCCTCTAAACTAAATATTTTTTTTTTCATTTTAGATTAATTTTATTCATTCTTTTAATATTAAAAAATATATCGTTTTCGAGAGTGTTTTGGAGAATTTTATTTTCAAATGCAGATTTCAAATCATTAACAGCATCTGATATTGTAAAATTTGTCTCAAAATTTAAGATATCTTTTATCTTTTGAGAGGATATATGATATGATCGGTTATCGTCGGTGTCAGTTTTTTTAATATTTACATCCTCTCCAATAATTTTTTTTACAGTCAATGCTATTTCGTTTACAGATTTATTTTCCCACCCTGCATTGAAAATCTGTCCATTAACTAAATCCTCTTTAGCTGTTAATAACAATTCATAAGCTCTTAACATATCAGTAATATGAATATTTGGTCTTAATTGTGTTCCTCCAAATACTGAAATTTCTCTTTTATGAAATGCTAAATTAGATAAAATATTTACAATTACATCTAATCTTTGTCTTTTTGAATAGCCACAAACTGTAGCTGGACGAATAACTACAGTCTCAAAATTTTTACTTTTGTACTTCAGTAAGATCCTCTCACAATCAGCTTTAAATTTAGAATAATCTGTCAATGGTTCTAG